>Ga0208923_1000061_pt1 | contig 28790 bp, 39 predicted proteins | sample ColrivemetaGS575_FD_187620 | JGI IMG/M metagenome (GOLD analysis project Ga0208923, IMG submission 187620) | Estuarine microbial communities from the Columbia River estuary - Freshwater metaG S.575 (SPAdes) (version 2) | ecosystem: Environmental > Aquatic > Marine > Intertidal zone > Estuary ...
TTTGGGTTTGCTTGGCGTGTACCCGCCTGCGGCCTGCGATCCGTAGTACCCGGCTTGGGAGATGTTGCTGAGTGCTGATCCGTAGCCTGCCATCAGAGTGCCTTTGGATTGGGACATGCCTGCGCGTTGCTCGATGTCGGCTTGGCGGAGATTGATTCTGTAGCCTGCGCCTGCGGTTTCCTCTGCGAACTTCGCATCGTCCAAGCTCAACTTCGCGGCCTTGGAACTCATTACCGAGGCAAAGGTATCAGCGTTGAAATTGAAGTCGCCGATGATGTCGTTGAGTCCGGCCTCGCGGCGTTTCTTGTTCGTCTCCAGATTGGCGAGGAGTTTCGTGTCGTTGACCTGCATTTCGTAGAGGTTGGCGGTATCAGCCAAAACAGCAAGAGGCGAACCTTCCGGGGTGACGCCGCCAGCGGCGAACTGACTGCGTTGGAGACCGAGGATGCGATCCTTCTCGGCGCGGATTCGGCCTGCTTGGTCGCGGGCTTGCGCGTCCTGTGCGGTGGCCTGCGCTCGCAGTTGGTCACTCTGCTGACCGAGCATCTGGCGGTTCATCTGCGCCTGCTGACCCTGCGCGTCTGCGTTAAATCCTGCTATCTGTGCGTTAAATTGTTCGGCCTGCGCGGCACGTTCCCCGGCGAGGCGCTGCCAAGAGGCATTCTGCTCCGCAGCCATGCGGTTGTACTCGGCCATCGCGGCTTGCGAGCGAGACTGCTCACTAGCCGAATAGATCGAGACGCCTGCGGAGGCGACTGCGGCGGCGGTGGCGGCGATAGCAAAATATGTTGATGTAAGGTATGCCATTTTAATTCAAGAATTGAACTAAGTGAATCATATTTTCTTCGGTTCGTTTGAATCCCGTTTTTTCGTAAACCTTAGCGAGCGACTCCTGTTTGCAAGTGGTCAGCATGATGGTGTATCCCATGTCCTTGGCTCGGTCTCGCAGGAATGAAACGACACACTTGATTGCCTTGTAGACCTTCTTTGGTGCGGCTTCTGGGTCTGCCACCATCCACTCTAAAATTGAAACTCCACAACTATTGTCGAGGTACACCCATCCCGATGCGACAGGTTTATCATTGAACAAAGCCATCACGCCAAGCTTTGGTAGAAATGCCTTATGCAAAGCTGGCCACCCATGCCCCTCCCACCATCCGGCTACGGTCTCGTAATCGGTTTCTGGGTCAAACATTTTGAGGGTAGGCACTATGTCATTCATTTCCGTAGGTGTCCCAGACAGGTTCGATGGCGAGAATACACATTGGGTATGGGTCACTTTGCTGGACAGAAACATCGGCGTCGAATCCAAACGTGCCTGCCGTCAAGATTTTTTGATCACCCGTAGTGAGGGTGCTGGCGAGGTCGTACCACTGCCCGGCATTGACCCGCACTTCGCCGCCTTGGCTTTTGAGCGTTCTGACGACGACCTTGTGGATGCGCTTCTTGCGGCCTTGCGATGACCCGTCTTCCAAGTCCATGTCGAGCTTCATCGGAGTGAGGGTCGAGATGTAGGGCAGGCCGACATAGCCTGCGGTGGTAGCGGGAACGGTGACCGCTCCTCCAGACACGACAGCAGTGCCGGTGAGTACTCCATTTTGCACAATGGTGACGCTCTTGCCATTGAGGTGCGATAGACCTGTCACGCTGCGGTTGGCAGCGCCAGAAGCAAATGCCACATGCCCGTCGAGGTAGCGGTATGAGGCGGTCGTTTGGTCGTCGAAAGCGGTGCGCCACAGCAGCGGGAATCGCTCAATGGTGCGGTAGGTCGCCCCAGACACGGTGCGCTTCACGACCATCCAGACTTCGTCCTCTGTGCCGCTGCCGTAAATGGTGGCGACCGACTCGACATCAGCATTGTCGGCGATGGTGTGGCGATGCCAACCCACCACTTTCTGGTCGCGCTCGTAGGTCATGCCAATGAGCGTGCCATCACCTCTCACGCACCAGAGAATGGCGTCCGGCTGCTGCTGGTAGGCGACCTCGACGATCTCGCCGACCGTGATGTGTTCCGCTAGGAGTGTCAGATCGGGTGCGACCCAACCGTCTTTGTTGAGTTCGTAGACGAGTTCGCGCACCTTGCGACCGTTGCGTTGGACGAAGAGAAGCACATCGTTGACCATCGCGGCTCGCATGTATTTGCTCCCGTAGCTGGCCTGCCTGCGGGTCTTGACGTTTGTGGCCGAGAGCGCCGAGGCGGAATCCGCTGCGCCAATAGTCCACTCGTCGCCGGATGTTCCGACGAGCATTTCACTTTGCGAGAACATCCAGTTGATGCGGTTGCCTTCCGAGGCGGCGAGCGTGAATTCCACGGCATCGCTGGCATTGACTCCGAGTTCAAAGTTCTCAAAGTCGCCAATGGCACTGCACCAAATCGTGTTCGGTTGCGCCTTGGTTCCGCCGAAACACAGACGTTGCTCATGCAAACAAACCGAGCGAGGGTATCCACTGGTTGCATTGAATGCCCCATACTGCCAGAACTTCGTCTTTGTGCCAGTGGCAGCGAGAGGTCCGAGCCACTTGTCCACGTTGATTTCCACCTCTTGTGCGATGGTCGCGACCCCGCCGATGATATTGGTTGAGCTATCGAGTCGGGCATTGGGAACCTGTTGCGTGGTGAATTTGTTGGTATCAATTTTATCGGCTGCGGGTAGGTCATACCTCGCCATAAAATACTTATCCGTGTTAGGCACTTGGACGTACATGCCTCCTAAAAAAGCCGAACTTGCTGTCCATTGATCGGCTTCAATTCGTTCCCAATAAAGCAACGCATTATTCAGTACTTGATTTTTTGGAACCGCTTGTTGCGCCCGCCACAATCTCCCTCTTGTTATGTTTATAGCGGAAGATGCATCAAGGACATAGTCGCCATATTCGTAAACTGAAGTAGTATCCCACACTTTTAATCTGTTAATGGAACCTAATGGAACTTCATCGTCGCTGGTGATCTCCTTCCACTTCGTATTGTCATACAGATCGTTGGCGGCTTTATGCTCCAGCATGCAATAATAGGTCTTGCCAGAATCGTAGACGAAGTCGCCGACTTTGTAGGGGGTTGACATTGCCCATGTGGTCGCGATCTTTTGCGCGTTGGTGATAACGATTTTGAGGCCGCAGAGACTATCTTCCGTTCCACTTGTGATGATATTTTTGTCGTTGTCCACGATGTATTCGCGGACGATTTCCATTTGCGTGAGATTCTCTGGATAAACATTGCGGTAGCCAGTGAGCGTAGTCGCAGGAGAAATGTTGTATCGGTAGGTGTTCGTGGCAACGGTATGAATCGCAGCGTTTATTTGCTTGTAGTCGCCTTTAAATGACACCCGGTCATCGCTATCGTAACCGTGATTGGGTTGGTAGACCTCTATGGTCGTGGTGGAAACTGGGTACGCAAGGCCCGCTCTGACTCCTGCCTGCAAGACCTCGGCAGGCACGCGCAGGATTTGGATCGTTGCTCCCCATGTGCCAGAGGTCTCAAAGTCCCATGCCCCGTCCACAAGCAGGATGTCGCTTTCAAAGTTGCCGACAATTTCGATCTGCTTGTACAAATTGGAATTCTGCCATTTGAGTTCGATCTGCGAACCGACATACCCCTTTAATGACTTGCTTGCCCAAAAAATTCCCACTTCGTTGGACGCCAATGGAAGCGACGAGAGATTCCCGGCTGCAATATCAGCTTTAAATGTGGTCGAGGTAAAATCTTTTAGTGCTGTAAAAGTAGTGGTTGATGAAACCTCAGTCCATTTTGTCGCATCAAAAGTCAACCCAGAGGTATGGGCAACTTTGCATTTGTAAGATAGGACAGAGTTGTTGTTGTATACCCAATCACCTACAGCATAAGCAACTGAAGCAGTCCAATAAGGCGGTATAATCGATGCGTCTTTTAAATATTTATTTGCAGAAAAATAACTAAAATCATTAACACTTACACTCAACTTCGTCTGATTATCCGAGCTATCGAGAAGTGGTGGGTATTCAAATTTGACCTCCGCGAAAGTCCAGTGGGTATCCAACACCCGAGTGAGTTTGTATGGCGGGTAGTTCGCGTGCGCGAAATACATGATGTCGTTGACTTGGGCGATCTGGATTTCGCGCAGGTCACCTATCAAAAACGGAAACACAGCATACGGAGTGGCGAGTTCCGTGCTGCCGCTAGAAATAGTCTGCAATGCCCCAGAGGGATTCCAGACGCGCAGGTAGCCCACGCCAAGCTCGATCACGAAGCGGGTCGTGGTCGAGAAGTTAAACCCTATCAACCGACTCTGCGTGGCCGAGGTTTTCGTCGTGCCAATGTACTGCGTGCCGGGTCGGCGGATGGCCCCTCCGTAGGGCATGATCACGAAGTTCTCCAACGTGCGGCAGGCCGAGCGATATTTATCCAATGACGTCCGGGCGTCCACCATCGGCGAGACTTCACCGGCGTTGAAGGATGGATAAAAATCGAATTTCGGCATGTTTTACTTTCGGAGGTCGCGGACGACTTTGACCAACGTGGCGAGGCCGACTGCGAGGCCGACCGTGACCGAGGCGAGGCGCATCCCCGCTTCCAAGTGCGGGAGCAGGGAGTACGCCGCAGCGCCAATGGAGGTCACGCTGCCGATGAGGCCGCAGGCTGCGGTCTTGAAGTTCTCCATGCTCATGAGTTGGATTGAGCGATGAGTGACCCAACGATGCTCGTCGTGGCGCACTGGGCCAGCCTATCGGTATTCAGCAGGTCTGTTTTCGCTTTGATGGCCGTGATGTTTGTGCTGACCGAGCTTGCAAGTCTGCTGGATACCGTCGTGTCCAGATTGGCGAGTTTGGTGCTGGCGCTGTCCATCTCTTGTCGGATTTGTACGGCTGACGGGGCGTTGCCTGCGCTGGATACGGCGGCATCAAGGCGGGCCAGCTCCACGGCTAACTCGGTGCGGATCGCGGCGGCGGTTAGGACTGCTGTGCCAGTGCCGGACCCTACAGGGACTCCCAGCGCAACTGACCCTGCGTCTGGAACGGCGCATGTGCCTGTCAGATTTCCGCTCGCGTAGACCGTGCCGCTGCGGACATCGCTGGGGACGGCTTGGCCGAGCGAGTTGTCGGCGGTGAACATATCGACATAGGTTCCGCTTCCGTTTAGTGCGTATTGTGTTTTAGCAAGTGCCGGAGTGGCCAGCATGATGAATCTAACGGCATCGACAGGCAGATTGCCGTTACTCGACGATATTAAGCTGCCGGATATCCGATTTGTTCCCGCGCGAGAGGCAATAGCCGCCGCCATATTTGTTGCGGTAATTGCCCCGCCAGTAACCGTCAGCGTTCCGGTTGAAGCATTGTTGATTCCGTAAGACGTAACACCACTGCTGACTCCACCTGTTATACTGCCTGTTAAAGTGATAGCCCCGGTTGTTACATTGTTGATTCCGTGCGGAGAGTTTGCACTGCCGGTGCCGCCGGTAGAGTTGCCTGTCACCGTGACAATGCCTGTGGAATTGTTGTTGATTCCATGAGCTAAAATTGATGATCCGCCGTTTACATTTCCGGTTACATTTACTGATCCCGTTCCCGTGTTGTTGAGGCCAAATGTGCTGTTATTGCTTCCGCCAATGATATTGCCTGTCACAATTAGAGTTCCAGAAGCAGAGTTATTGACGGCAACAGCACTAGCCGCAGTCCCGGCCGTGAGGTTTCCCACTATGGTTGCCGTGGCGGGTGAACCCGCAGAAAAAGTAAGGCAATTCACGGTGTTAGTCGCGCTCTTGTTAGTGACGTTTGCCGTAAGCGTGACGCCGTTGTTGAGAACGTATGTTCCAGTTCCCGCATTGCTCAACTCGGTGCAAGTCACGTTTGCCGTGATCGTAATAACGTGCGTGGTGGAAGCTCTCGCCTCGTCCGCTGCGCCCGGCACAACTCCCCCGACCCATGTCGCGCCAGCGTTAAAGTTGCCTGTTGCGGCAGATAGTATGAGGGCCATGGCTTAGAGTCCTTTCGCTTGGAGGTAGGCTTGGAGTGCGGCTTGGATCGCGCCCACGGCTTGCTGGGTTGCTTCGTCGCTTCCTGCCAGTGATCCGAGAGCGATGCCGATGGCGGCAGAGTCGGCGGTGATGACTTCGCCGTCCTCGATGCGGGTCGGGATGAGGCGCATGGCGACATTTGCGTCACTGGAGCCATCACCGTTGTATTTGCCTGTGATGGCGAGGTTGATCGAGAATTTGTCGTAGGATTTGCCGTCGATTTGGAGTGGGTTGGTAGCGTTCATAGGTTATGCGTAGGTGAGGTTTTGTTTGTTATTCCAAGCTCCGATGGCGGAGCTTTCGGAGACCACGTCTCCATTGTCATTGGTTGTTGTTTTGGTTATGTCCCAGAGAGCCACGTCATAGACGCTGCCCGTGGAAGGAAAGTCGGATGTGGAAATGCTGGCGAGGTAGACGGTATTGCCGCTCAAGGCGAAGGCCCAGAAGCGTTCGACCGCTGCGCTGCCTCCTCCGATGGCATACACCGCGCCTGTCCCCGGATGGCGGGAATAGAGGATGGCGTCAGCGTGATTAAGGCAAATCTCTCCGAGACCTAAATCACTGGTCGTCGGGACTTTACCTAATATTGTGGATTTTTTGGGAATGATGGTTGCCATTATGGAATGGGGTTGCCTCCGGGGGATCGAACCCCGGAGGCGGTGGAAGGACTAGTAAGTGCCTCCGTCGATGGTGCTTTCGAGGGCCGAAACACGGCTGCTCAATGCCGAATCCGCTGAAGTCCTTGCGGAAGCCTCTGAGAGGATGTCTGCCTCTGCGGCGGTAACCCGTGATGTGAGGGCTGTTGCAGCGGTCACCACGTTGTCGATGCGAACTCCGAGCGCGGAATCGGCAGAAGTCCTCGCGGAAGCCTCTGAAGATACAGCACTTGTGCGGGCGCTTACCTCTGCGGCGAGGTCGCTTTCGAGGGTATTGATGTCCGACTCTGCGGTCGTTACTCTACCGGCGAGTGCCGTTGCGGCAGTCGTGAGGGTCGATTCCGCACCTGTCGCACGGGTCACTTCGGCTGCGAGGGCGCTCGAAGCGCTAGCGGCGAGGCTAGTGATCGCTCCGTTGATAGTGCCATCGGCGGCTTGGAAGGCGGCGACGACTTCGGTGAGGGAGTCGAGGGCTGCGCCATCAACATTGCTCAACACATTGTCGATGCGAGTTCCGAGTGCCACTTCTGCGGCGGACGCACGCGAAACTTCTGCACTCACTGCCGAGGTGAGAGTGCCTTCAGCGGCCTGCGCCCGTGTGATTTCCGAATTCAGCGAGGATGTCACTGCGGACACTGCCGAGGTTCTATCACTGATCTCTGTTGCCAAATTTGCAGAAACTACTCCTTCAGCGGCAGTTGCACGCGAAACCTCTGCTGAGACTGCCGAGGTGAGTGTCGAGTCCGCTGCGGAGCGAAGCGAGGCTTCTGCGCTGACCGCGGAATCTGCGTAAGTCTTTTTCGCAAAGACGTTTTCGCCACCAATCGCGAGAACGCCTTCTGCCGTTCCGATGAAAAGTGACTTGTTTAGTGTATCATAAGCCAACTCAGAGAGTTGCAAGGATGAGGGCTGACCACTGCCCCGTTTGATTTTGATGATTGGGTTCGCCATTTGATTTATTGTGTTGGTTTTGTTGGGTTTGTGTTGTTGTTTTGGGGGTAACTAGAATTGTCCGCAGTCGATGGTTTCGAGCATGAGCCGGTAGGTATCGCTCTCCTCGTTCCAAAGCCATTGAACGTGAGTGTCCTGCGCGTGGTAGATGCGGGCGGTCTTTCCTGGAACTGGGAAATCGGCGTAGGTCGGGTAGATGACAATCTGCTTGATGCTGTCGTCCGGCAAAACAAGCGTGAACTGGGAGAGGTCCAGTTGCTGGGTGATGTTGGATTCGGTGATCGTCGTCATGCGTAGGTGGCGGTCTGCCGGTTAGTCCACGCGACATTGGTCGCCTTTGACGTTAAAATAATCGCTCCATTTGAAACGTTAGTCATCATTTTTGTGATTGTCCATTTTGCTACACTGGAGGCTGATCCACTGGCAGGAATATCTGAGTTTAAGAGTTTTCCGTAGTAGTAAATATGGACTTGAGTTGCTCCGTAAGAGGAGAAACCAGACTGCATTTCAAATGCGTGAATGTAGTTGCTTGGATCGCGCTGGGTGGATGGCGAGTAAAGGCCAAGGGCGACAACTACGATTTTCGACCCATTGGGTATGGCTACTGAAAACGTGATCGTGCCAGCGCCTTGGTTGACAAGGTAGTCGGTGGTGGGTTCTTGCGTGACTCCATTTATTGTCACAATGACATGGTTCGGATCGCTCGACTTGAGGCCGGTGATTGTAAATGTCTTAGCGACCCCATTGCCCGCGAGTGTCGTCTTGGCGCTGGAAATTAACCCCGATTGCGGGAGGACAAAGCTGAGAGTCTGATTCGGTGATGTGCCGCTGATGGTGGCAGAAGCGACCCCCGTAGTGACCGTCCCGATGGAAAGCGTATTAGCTGGGCCTTGAATGCCTGTCGTTCCTGCCGTCCCTGCTGGGCCTTGAATGCCTTGGTCTCCCTTCGGGATGGTGAAGGAGAGGATACGGTTCTCTGGAGTTCCTGTCGTGGCAACATTAGCTTGTGTGCCAGCCGCCCCAGTAGTGGTCGTTCCGATGGCAACCGTTCCTGATGGGCCTTGAGGTAGACCGAAGTTGAGGACAGCGGTGTCGTTTGCGCCCGTGTTCGTGACCGTAGGGGGTGACCCCGATGGGAGGTTCGTGACCGTTCCCACGGTGACGAGGAGCGAGGGGTAGCTGACGCCACCAGCAGGACCACCACCCGAAGACTGCGAGGCATCGATGCCATCGCCGCCATTGCGGGAGGAGACAAGCTTGCTGCTCATCCAAGCGGGCTTGATTCGACCCTTGCGTTCGGTCGAGTCCCGGCGGATGGCTGGGCTTTTGGCAAGGGAATCGCTGTCTTTGGCAAGGAGGATCGCCTTGGCGGCATCGCCAGTGAGCGGAATGGCAAGCTTCGATGCGAGATTGGCCGTGAGCAGGTCAATGAATAACGAGTCAAACAATGTGACATCGGTGACCTTGCGGACGTATTCCAGCGTGATGGCCTTGCCTAACCAGACATCCCAGTCGGTTGTCCATCCCGTGGTGACGCCGGGTTGTTTGGTCGTGCCTGCAACGAGGCAGCGGTAGACGACTCCGTTATTGGAGACGGCATTGCCGACCTCGTAGGATCGGTCTACGACCCATGCAGGCGTGCCGGAATCGGCGTTGCTGAGAACGAAATTGCCAGCTACCTCCCATGAGGAATCGCCGGTGGAATAGTCGTAGTCGTTGACCCGGAAGACCCGCAGGCAGTCGGACGGGATCGCAAAGCGATAACTCCATTTGTACTCTGGTCGAGGCAGGGTCTCGATGACGGTCCCGCTCTTCATGGCCCACGTCCACGATCCGGCGAGGAGCATGGCATCGCGCACCTGTGGGTAGAGCGACTTCGCGAGGAGCATCGCCTGCGAGGAGGGACCGAACTGCTCGGCAGTCCCGACCCGTAGGATCGCTTGGCGACAGAGTTCGTCCTCGGTGAGGATAGACGATGGACGCGAGGAGGCACGGGTCTCGACCGCATTTTTCAATGCCGTCTTGCCCGCGAGGAACTGGAGTTCCTTGAATAACTCCTCGGACTTCATTTATTGGCGAGGCGCTGCGGTGGGTTGAGATTCCATGAGTTGGGAAAGCTTCATAGCCAAGGTGACCGTGAGCATGTTCGTGAATACCGGCGGGAACTTGGTCGCATCGGAAACGATGGCGGTGGATTCCAGTTGGATGGTCGGAGTGAAGTTGGTGTGGATGTAGCCGGAAACGATTTCCCATTGGCCAAAGTTCTCGTCCTCATCGACGCCATTGACGCGAAGGACTTTGATAGTTGAGGCAGGAAGGGCATATCGCTTGGCGTAACCGAAGGCCGGAGGCGCGGCGTCTGCTGCCAAGGTTGTTTGCGAGCGTGCAAACTGCCAGTCGAAGTCGGCGAGGAGTTCATTGCGAGTCTGATCGAATAGCGATGTCGCGATAGACATCGGCTCGCCATACGGCTTGAAGACATCGGCACTTCCCACCCGGAGGATGGCTTGGCGGCAGATTTCCGAGACCGAGTTGGCCGAGGTGGTCAAGCGGGGTTTCGCGGATTTCTCGATCAGAATTTTCACGCTGGGGCGTTGCATGGTCTCCATTGCCACGGTCGTCATGGCGGCGACGAGATCACCACTGCCAGTCAGCGGTAGAGCTATCTTCGATGCGATGCGAGCGATGAGCGCCTCGATAAATGGCGCGGGAAATGCAGTCACGTCAGTGATATGAGCGGTGTAATCGATCACAATCGGAGCGCCGATATCCGTGTGGAGGAATCCCCCCATGATTTCCCATTGGCCAAAGTTCTCGGTGGTATCGATGTTGTTGACTCGGAGAACTTGAATCACATCGGTCGGCAGGGTGTATTTCTTCGTGTACCCTTGTGTTGGTGCGGTCCCAACGAGGAGCGTGACTTGTTTTTTCGCGAAGGCCCAAGGCGCATCGGAGAGGAGTTCTTCCAGCGTGTGATCGTAGAAAGAATTCGCAAAGACCATCGGTTGGCCTTTTAAAGTATCGATGGACCCAAGGCGCATGATGGCCTGCTTGCAAATCTGCGAGCGGTTCACAATGGTGTTCGTTGAGGAGGCGTCTGCGACAGAAGTGATTTCCCGTTGCAGTGCTGGACGAGCAATCAAGCTTTCCATCTCCTTCATTGCCGCTATCGCTTGATCGCCTGCGCCAAGTGCCATGGAGAGCTTGTAGGCGAGCCGCACCACGACCATTTCGATGAAGATCGCTGGGAAGGTGGTGTCGGCAGGAACTGCGATGTAATCCACCGAGATCGGGGAAACAAGATTGGTGTGGATGGAGGAACCGACCAGTTCCCATGTGCCGAAGTTCTCCGTGGAATCAATGCCATTGACGCGCAGAATCTTGATGGCCCCTGTTGGGCTTGCGTATTTGAAATCGTACCCGAATGAAAGAGGGGTTGAAGTGATGCCCGATGCCTGCATGCGGGCGAAGCGCCAATCGTAGTCGGAAAGGATTTCGTTGACCGTCTGTCCGTAGAACTTGGCCGCGAAGACAAAGGGTTGCCCTTGCTGCTTGAATGTGTCGGCGCTGCCGACCCGCATGACCGCTTGCCGGATGATCTCCGCTGCGGTCGTGGTGAGAGTGCCAGAGTAGTTTGCGACTGCCTCGACTGCCTCAAGGAGAGCAGGCTTGGACATGAGGAATTGCAGTTCTTTGAAGAGTTCTTCGGATTTCATTGGGCAGGTGTGCTGTGCGTTTGGACTATGCTATTGAGTTTGATGGCGAGAGTGACGGTGAGGATGTGCGTGAAAATGGGTGGGAACTTGGAGGGGTCGGTGATTTTGCTGGTGTAGTCCAACGTGATCGGGGTCGTCAGATTGGTATGGATAAATGTTCCAACGACTTCCCATGTTGCCGAATTCTCGGAGTCATCGATGTTGTTGACCCGGATGATCTGCCCCGTCCCTGCGGGGATCGCGTAGCGGTAGAGGTAACCGGAGCCAGTTGCAGGAGGATTCCCATCTTTTGTAATTGGGAGTTGGGCGCGAGTGAACGACCACTGGAAGTCGGCGAGGAGTTCGTCGCGGGTGACCTCGTAGAACGACTGAGCGAGTGCCATGGGTTCGCCGAAGGGTTCAAACAGATTGGCACTGCCGACACGCAAGATCGCTTGCCTGCAAATCTCAGTCGCGGTCAGTGTGCCTGCGGTGATGCGTGCATTTTGCGTCTTCTCCGTGGCATTGGCGAAGGCAGGCTTGCCGAGCATGGCCATGTAGAGTTCCACGGTCTGCTTGAAGAGGTCTTTACTGCCGGTGAGTGGCATGGCAAGGACGCCTGCGAGCTTGACGGCAAGAAGCTCAGTGAAGATCGCAGGATACTTGCTGGCGTCCGTGATGTTGGCGATGTAGTCCAACGTTACTGGAGAAACGAAATTGGTTTGGAGATAAGTGCCGAGGATTTCCCATTGTCCGAAATTTTCACTCTCGTCGATGTTCGCGACACGGAGTGAGCGGATGTAATCGCTGGGTAGAGCGTACTGGTAGGTGTAACCACCGAGCGGGGTCGTGGCGCTGGTGAGGTTGACCTGCTTGCGGCAGAACTGCCAATCGAACTCAGCTTGGAGTTCAGCGACCGTCTGCGTGTAGAAGAGCGTGCAATACTGCGCCTGCGCGGTCGCATCGGCGAGGGTGGTGATACGGGAATCACCTAGTCGAGCGAGAGCGAGGTTGCAGATGTGAACGTCCGTCATTGAAGCAGTTTGAGAGAGTTAAAAAAGTGGGTGGCAGACATTGTCCCGGTCTGCCAGCGGGGTGCTTGAATTAAGCTTCGTCGCAAGCGATCTCGACGACCTTCTTCTCTTCCATGCGGACAGCGGCGAGGCTGGCAACGGAGCGGATTTGAAGGGAGTGCGAGAGGTCCGTGCGGACGTCCATGTGAGTCTTCAGTCCACGCTCGGCCAAGATCACGCCCGACTTGACGTAGGCGTAGCAGGAACGAACGGTGGAGACTTTGCCGAGGAGTTGGCTGCGGCGGAATTTGAATCCCATGAAGGTATTCAAAGCCCCGTCCACCAAGGCGCGAACGCTGTTGTAGTCTTGGCTTGTGACTTCAATCGTGCGGAGCAGGTCTTGAAGTTGTTTGGCCGAGACCACAATGATGCGCTCCTCTTCCTCGTCAATTTCGTTGCTGTCGAAGAGGAACTTCGCAGCGCGGAGCTTGGCAATGGTGAGACCGCTGTTGGCAGCAGTGCCGGATTCCACATAGTTGACAGGGACCTTCTGGCCTGCTGGCAATGCGGTGGCCGTTGTGCCGGTCGTGCCTGTGAAGGCCGTGCCGCCGAGAGCGCCGATGATGATCGAGTCGCATGTACGAGCATAAGCTTGAGCGTGCGATTGGATGATCGGGGATGTCGGAAGGACAACCTCGCCGAGGAGTTGCTCATCCCATTCGTCTACGAGCTTGGCGCAGTCGTATTGTGTGGGGCGAATCCAACGCTTGGCCATCGCTTGATCGGAGATACGGGTGTCCTTAGAACGATCCGTGATCTGAGTCATCGAGGTTGCGTCGATTTGATTGTAGGATTTTTCCTTACCTTCGATTGAATCGATGGTGACGTATTCTTTCAGCTTGCTGTTCTTTTGCTGAACGAGGTGTTTCCAGTTGCTATCGAACTGGGTTGTGAAGTGATTTGGTACGTTCGTGAGAACGCCGTTTAAGTCGGCCATTTTATTCCTTTAGTTGAGTTGGGTTGGTATCAGTCGAAACCGATGGATTTGTTCTGCTCCCTTCGCTCTCCGAGTGTCCCGTTTGGGGTCAGCGGCGGCGGGTAATTAGGGAGCAGGCTCAACAAGGAGGTGTCTGCTCTGACGCATTTACGTTTCAGCCCGATTTAGTATCAGTCAAAACATATTTTCAAAAATGTTGCGGGGCCGGGAGTCGAACCCGGAACTCAAGGGTATGGGCCTTGCAAGATACCTTTTCTCTACCCCGCGAAATTGTTATCCCTGCTTGAGCAGTCCGGTCACCAGGGTCGCGGCCTCGCGGTCGCCCTCCATGTATCGCTTGTGCCAAGAGTTGTCGGGATTACTCATGATGTCCTTGGCGCGGGCCGAGCCGGTCATAAACTCTGAGCCACTCATCGAGCGCCCGACCTTGTCCTCGCTCATCATTTGCGCCATGCGAACGAATCCACGAACGACTTCGGGGTCCGCGAATCCTTGTGAGTTTGCATTGACTCCAGCGATCTTCGCGGCCTGCTTGGCGAGGCCGATGTTCTTGTCAAACTCCCCTCCCCACTCCTTCTTGAGGGTGTTCACTGCATCGACATGCTGCTTTTCAATCTGCGCCTGCATGCCCTGCATTTTGAAATGCTCCATCCTTGCGTGTTCGGTCACTAGCGCCTTCATCGCGGAGGGCGGTATGTTGTGCTTGTGGGCGATCTCAGCGTAGTTTTTGACGTTGTTGTCATCCCACGTCATGCCCTCTGGGAGCGCATCGGGAGCGAATTTGTACTCGTCAATGGTATCGGGAACTCCGAGCGAACGACGAAATGCGGCGACCTCTTCGGGTGAGGATTTCTCATTCGGTACGCCAAGCTTTTTTCCAATCAGCGCATTCGCATTCGCCAGCGCCTTTGCCATGTCGGGAACGCTCTTGTATTTACTGAGCGTGTCTTTGTAGGCGGCGGAATCCTCCGGGAGGTTATTCGCCCAACCCTCGGCAAATGTGCCGTCCGGGTTGACGTAGCTTGTGGAGTGTTGCGTGGGTGCGGTGGATGTCTCCGTTGCGGCTGGCGCTTCGGCGTTGGTGGCGGCTCCTGTGTCGAGCAAACTCTGCTCGGAGGAGGTGTCGGTGGTGTCTTCCATAAATGGTATCAGTCAAAACAACCCTACTCTTCGGGGTGGTAGCCGAGATGGGTCTCGCGACCGGCGTAGGTCTTTTGGAATTCCTCTGGGGCGTACTCGCGAAGCCACTCGACAAGCGCGATTGTCTTGTCTCCGAGCATGGGGTCCATATCGGGGCGGGGTGGGATGTCGGTGTTCTTCTTGCTCATCTTTTGATGACCTTGCGTTTGGGTGTTTCGATGTCGCCATCGGCAATGACAATGCGGCGAAGCATGGTCTCGATGTGAATGAGAACTCCTCGCTGTCCATCGCGGAGTGCGGCGACCACGGGGTTGAAATCGTAGCCGGGTAGGAAGACCTGCGAGTCGGTCGCGAACTGATGCTTGATGTCAGCGATGATGAGAGCGCCATCTTTCGTGTTGAATACACGGTGGTAGGCATTGGTGAGGCGCTGGCGCTCACGCTCACGCTTGAGGGCGGCAGATTTGTCTTCGGGAGCCATCATGCCATACCGGGGATCATTTGAGCGATTGCTGAGTCTTGCTTCACGCCACCGACCTTGCCGATGGCTGCGGCTTGACGTTCCATCTGCTCGGCCTGCGCTTGGGCTTGTGCGGCCTGCGCTCGTTGTGCGCGGGTCTGTGCGACCATTTCCTCATCCATGAGCCAACGCGCAGGCAGGCCATCGTTTCTGGCCATGTCACGGGTGATCTCGTCAAAGTCAAAGTTGTCCAGCATCTCCGGGCGAAGATTGGCAAAGGGCAGGAGCATCTCACTGGTGCGGATGAAGGCGGCATTCTCAAGCGACTTGATCGCAAGTGCGATCCGCGAGTTGTAGGAGACCTCTGGATCGGGAACCATGCCGGTCATCTGGAAAGCTTCGGGAGGAGGCGGGAACTTGCCAGCACGCGCAAGGACCGCGAAGACCCGGCGAAGGAGCGGATTGAATAGCTCAGTCGTGAGACGAGCGAATGTGGGAGAAAATTGGATGAGCTTTTCGCTCGCACGCTCGGCGACTTCGCGAGCGGTCATCTGCTTCTGTAATTGAGCGAACATCTGGAAAAGGTCCACATGGAATGCCTCATTGATCGCCTTACGCTTTTGCTCGGCCCGCTCGACGCCGATGTCGTAGCGTCCACCGGTTCCCCATTCCTTCGGGGTCGCTCCGGGGTTGTTGGGATCGAAATACGTCACGCCTCCCGCACGCAGGTCGATGTCGCCATCGAACCCAGCAGGGATGAGGATGCGCGGGAAGGCGTGAATCTCTGCCAGAGAATCGAGTTGCTTCTCAAGGAAGTTGAGTTGCTTGCATTCGGGAAGAGCGGTCCAGCTTGGCGAGTAGCCGTAGCACTCGCTGTTCTTCCATTTCAAATAGCGGGTGACAAAGAACGGTTGCTCATCAAATCCCGACTTGAGGAAAACATGCTTGGTCGCCTTCTCCACATAGACAGAGGCGTAGGGCTTGTTGGCCCCATCACGCTTGCCATCCTCGATCTCGCCCGGTCCGCGAGGAGATATGAGGTGGATGCAGGTGAATTTCTTGTTGGAGTTGGGCTTCTCCAAATCCTTCCTCATCGCCTCGGTGAGGGCTTCGATGCCGAACTTGAGCGCGGCCTGCCGAGCCGTGACTTCGTACTCGCGGGAGAGTGTATCTACATACCCCTCGTCATCTTCAGAGATCGCAAACGATCCCATGTCGAGCTTGGTAAAATTGAGTGAGTTGTTCTTGCCACCTTCGACAAGAATCGCAGCGGTCCCGAAGCATCCTCGGTCTAGGTAGAGTTCGTGAATCTCGGTGTAGAAATTGGATCGGCTCAGTTCAGCCTGCATGACCTCGGTACAACGCTTGAACCATTGCTCGACCTCGTCCTCAGACTCCATCGACTTCGGAGGTTCTAAGCTGAACCACCGGCTTTCGAGTGGGGTCATCCAACTCAGTTGGCCATTGGCCAAGATCATGTTTGCCCGCACCGCAGTCGCGTCGAATAACTGCGACTCATCTTCCGTGGTGGGCGATGTGTTCTGCGTGAACATGCCTGCCTTGCGAGGCATCACATACTTTGCAATGTCTTCCCAGAGCGATTCCCAAGAGGCACGCTGATGGACCAACTCAGCATGACGCTGAATGACCTTGTCGGCGAGTTCGGGATTGTTGCCGTTCATCGGGTATCAGTCAAAACTATCCGAGAGTGGAATGATATCCTTGGTTGGATTCACCGGCTAGGATGCTCTTTCGCATGCCCTGCCTGCGTCTGGCTGCGGCGGCTTGGTCGCCGGGAGCATTCTGATCCACTTGAGCGCCGGGGGCGGCTTTGCTCGCCTCCATCTTGCCCATTGCGAGTTGACCATTGTACTTTTGGTTCGCTGCCGCCAACTCTTGATCCCGCATCTGTTTTTGCATCATCGCTTGCTGCGCTTGAGCACGTTCTTCCGCTGCCTTCGTTTGCGCTGCGGCTTCGGCTTTTTCGGCTGCACTTGGACCCTTTGGTCCACCTCCGAACCAAGCTAGGACGGGAGAGAGGATGGGGTTGAGAGTGTGGTCAGTGAGTCGCATCGTGGTTTTATTTTCGAGGTTTCGTAAATTCGGAGCGGTCGATTCCGACGACTCCATGCGACTAACGGAAGGGTGTAAGGGGCGAAATGGCAAGGATTATTTTGACTGATACCACAATATATGGTGATCAGCCAGCAGTTCTGGCACAACCTATGGTATGTGTAGGCGGCATCGCGCCACCGTTCCTCTGTGTCGCGGATATCCACCGGGCGGGCGAGCATGAAGAAGTCTTGGGTGTTGATGACGACTCCATTCCATGCGGTGAGTTCGACCTCTTCCGCGAAGGATCGCGTCTGCGGGTAGCGCCGGTAGAGATCGAGGATTTGGAGTTCCAGTTCGCGTTTCATCGCCGGACCTTTCCGAATCCCCCCCCTCGGAATCCTGCCACCACTCTGGATGCTTCGCCCCGCTCGGCCTTCCGTGGGATCGCGCTGCGATCAACCACCATGCCTCTTTTAATCGCTTGGTGAGAGAGCGAGAACGCATCGGAGTAATGGCTCGACCAGTCATGCACCGGCACATCCTTGATCGTGACCCCATCGCGCTCCTCCTTGGCGTGGTAGGCATCGAGCGCCTCTAGTCCCTCGGCGCATCCAGACTCATTGATTGAGATGCGCGGGAACGCATCGTTGGCAAGATTGATCCCATCCCATACCGATATCTGCCTCGGCACAGGACAGACGCCGGTCAACCCGCTGCGACCGAGCGCCTCTTGCCAGAGTCCTCCGACTTCCGCTGCGGCGTCATGCGGGATGAAGTGACCACCGTAGCCATACTGGCGATCCTTGAGCCTCGCAGCCCAGTCTGCGGGCGTAGCGCACTCATCTGAACCAGAGAGCGCCTCGATGTAATTGATGCGGTCACCGACCATCTGCCAGACCCACACCTTCTGGTTGAGCGGAGCGCCAACATCCCATGAGGTGTAGACCGGCAGTTCCTTGAACCAGAGGATGTCGTTGGTCACTCGTTTCTCAGCGCGGGCCTTTTCAAGTGACCGCACATAGATCGCCCCCGGACGTCCCACGTTGAAACTGCATTCGTATTCTTGCTGATAGGCATTCTCGGTCGTGCCTTTTCTAATGTCATCGAGTTCGGCAGCAGGAATGATCCCCGACTCGCTCGCACGTTGCATAAGCGAGAACCACTCGCTGTCCGCGCACGCCCTGTTCCACTGCTTCCAGAAGAGATTCCTGCCCTTCGGCGTTCCAACCCATGTCGCCCATCCATTGTAGTCGGTGAGCGTAGGTCGAATGACAGAATCCCATGCCGCTGGGTCAAGGTCGGCTGCTTCGTCCATAACCACGCCATCCAAATAAATTCCGCGCATGCGCTCGAAAGCTTCGCCAGAGTAGAGGCGAATCGTAGCTTGGTTGTGGAAGGTGATCGCGAGATCGGCCTTGTTAATGACCACGCCTGGTATCTGCGAGGTGAACTGGACAAGATATTTCCACGCGATGTCCTTGGCCTGCTCGCGGGTCGGAGCCACATAGGCATATCGGAGCGGTGGCCCGCTGCGCTTATGCTGTAGCGCCTTCACGATGAGGTCTTGGATGCACACGAAGCTCTTGCCAGCGCGGCGATGCAGGACCATCACGGCCCAGCGTTGCGTTCGGTGCAGATAGCTCGCCAACTGAGGGCGAGGCACAATGGCGATGTTAATTTTGGCCACCGATGGTGAGGTTGATTTCCAACGCACCGACGATGTCGAGCTTCTCTGGTTCGTTCCACCCCATCGCCTTCGCCAACATCTCGCCGTATTTCGCGCACGTTGAGGATTCTGGCGGCATTTCCATGAACCGCTCGCGGAGTGTTTCGAGGTAAGTCTCTCGCTTGTAGGTCATCTTCGATTCCACCTTGGCGCGGAGTTCTTCCACTCTCTTAGTGATGTCAGCATTTTTCAGTAATTTCTCACCGCTCTGTCCTGCTCCATTTTCGGAGTAACCGGCTTTGACATAGGCTTGCGTGATTGAGAGACCGCTCGCATAGGCTTGGCAGAACGCTTCTTGTTTGGGGTTGATCTTCATATTTGTTGGGTATCAGTCGAAACTTGTCTTGACAAGAACGGAGTTCCCCCTTTTATAATCCCCACAGCTTCGCGTATTTCAATGGTCGTCATTTCTTGCGCTTTCGTTTTGCACTTGGCTTGGCGGAACGTGATTTCGATGGTTTCCGGGTCGTCGTCTTCGATGAGGTGAGCGTAGCGGAGTTGGTCGATGAGAGGCTTGCAGCCGCCTGCATAATTATCGGCATCGAGGAGCCGCACGGCATGGCGCGTAATGATGAGAGTAGTGCGAGGCGTGCGCGTTTTTTCTCCTTTTGGAGGAGGGTCCAGTGCTGGCCGAGCAGGCGGTTGAGGCTTGGGGTTGTGTATCCCGGCAGTTGAAGAGTGAGAGTATGATCCATCTGGGTTGGGTCTGTATCCGAGCTTTTCGAGTTGGTCATGGGTCCAGTTCACTGCGCCTCCTTTTTCAGCAGATCGAGGATCGCTTTAAGCAACCTCGCTTCCTCCCTCGCATCGTCGCGCTCGCCGCAGACCTTGTTGATTGAAAGCATATGCTTGGTGGCGAGGTTGTCGCATTGCTGCCGCAAAATGTCGCGCTGGCGCTCTAAACTCTGCGCCCACCCGGTTGGCACGACATGGTTGCCTCTGGCGATGTCATCTGTTTGTGGTGTCTTCATAATTTAAAATAAAAATTCTTGGCGGCGACGAGCGGCTTCGATTTTGCGGCGTTCCGGCGTGGCTTGCCAAAAGCGTTTGCAGGCGGCGTCAATGTCGCCCTCCAGCTTGGCCCACCACCTGTCCGCCCGGTCGGAGCCGCAGGATTCTGTCCCTGCGGCCCCTTGGCATACAATCTCGCGATTAGAACGAGATTTCTTCTTCATTTCGGGCGATTTTGAGGCGTTCGTTGAGGTCGGCGATGCGGTCTGGAGCAAGGGTTTCCGCAGCACCTTCCAGCGGGTTGATCCACTTGATCTTGAATCTGGCCTCGCCGTTGTATTCCTCGGCCTCCACCGTGATTTTGCACCTCTGGTTGAGGAACGGCGATTTGCCAGAGGAGAGTGAGGCGATGTCCCACTCGCGGCCAAAAGCCTCGTCAAGGGTCTTCGCCGTCCGTGTTGCCGCCTTCTCCGATAGCCAGCCCTGCCAGACGATTTCGCGCCCATGCTGGTCGCTGGCCGGATCGTCAATGAGGAGCGGGAGACGGATGAAATCCGTGCCGGTCTTCGTCTTGCCGAGCCATCCGTTGCCGGGTTGCTTCACCTTGGCAATGAATTTGCCTGCCGAGGTGACGTATTTGGTTTGTTCTGCGAGTTCGTGTGTTGTCATTTTTCTGCGTTGATGATGTTTGTAAACTCCGATAACCGCCGGAGGATCGGCTCGCCCCTGTCGGACGAGAGCATTTTTCTGATTTCACCCTTGACGGCATTCGCCGTCCAGATGATGGGCAGTTCGTGGGAGGATCGGTGTTCCAGCAGGTCGAAGAGTTCTAGCTCCGACCGCTCGGTCATCTTCTGCTTACCGAGGTCATCGAGGAGCAGCACTTTGGTGCGGCGGCAGCGGGCGAGCGTGTCCTCGGCCAGCGCCTTGGATTGGTTGTCATCATGCCACTGGTCGGCGCAGGCTTTAGCGAATGCCGTTGAGGTTATCCCGAAGACCCGCAGTCCGCTGAAATGCAGTCGCTTGAGCAGTATCCATGCCGCTCTGGTCTTACCGCAGCCCGCTGGGCCAATGAGGCCCATTCCAACTGGGTTATACTGCCATGCCTCGCATTCGCGCAGGAAGGCGCTTGGAATGCGTCCGATGTCGCTTTGGCGGTAGAGTGGTGGACATAGGGCATGGAATGCCTCCTGCCGCCTCTCCTGCTCCGCTGCGGCCTGCTCCTCGCGGAGCTTCTCGGAGTGCCGAGCGAGGCAGTCCTCGCACAGCACTCGGAGGTTCGGGAAGTAGCGCGACACGTTTTCATCTGGTAGCGGGACCGACTCGAAACATTCCTCGCTCGCACAGGGTTGGTAGGTGGTCACCATTGCTCGACCTCCTCGACTTTGGCTGGGGCCAATGCCGGTTCCACCTTGTTGAGCCATCCGATGACAAACATCCGGGTCTTCTTGCGTCCGGGGCGGGCGAGAAGCCATGCATCCATTTTGCGAGACTCGGCCTCGACATCGACATTCGGGTAGTGCCTCCGCATTTCAGCCCAGAACTCCTCATCGAGAAGATAGGATTTTTTCGGAGCGCCTACTTCTACTTTAGTAGAAGTATTAGAAGATGAAGATGAAGATGAAGAAGAAGGGGTTGGCTTTTGCTTAACCTCGGTGGATAAGCAAACGCCAACCTTCGGGTTATCCTTCAAGGTTGGGTTGCCACCGAGGTGACCACACGCAGCCCGCTTATTACGAAGCTCTTCGTCCCGAATCATCCGGCGCGAAAAGATCACACCCTCCTCGTCGGTCTCGAAAACGCCAGCCTCGGCGAGTTCTGCCAGACACCCTTCCGTTTCCTGCAAGGTTAGCCCGCACATACGAGCAAGGTTGGGTGCAAGGATAACCTTATGGTTAACCTTGAGGTAACCATAGGGTGAACCTTCATGCATGAAGCAAAGGATATCCATCCAGAGTCCGCGAGCCGCCGCGCTACAGGACCGCAGCCCTGTGTCGCGCAGCCAGTCGCCGGGGTAGAATTGAAATGCTGGGCGCTTAGTCATTTCCCACCTCCAAGAATTCTCCATGCTGTTGCAGCCACAAGTGGAACTTGTCCGTTGCCAATGGCTTTAATGCGCTTTGACCTATCGGCCACATCATCCTCTCTTCTTGCCAAGAGGGGTTTAATGTCACCCTCTCTGCCATTGAATTGGATGTTAGCCAACTCTTGCAAAGAAATCTTGCTACCCGATCCCCCTTGTATAATTTTGCGAGAGATGCCGGTTTTGACCATGTGTCTCTGCATTCGGAGGCTACTGGGGTAGGCCAAAATCCATATCCTTTTTCTGTAGTGGTTTGCTCCAACATTATTCGCTCCAATAACTCCCCACGATGCATCATACCCCATTTCGGCAAGGTCACCGATAACCACGGCAAGACCTCGCTCCACAAGCAACGGTGAGTTTTCCATGAATGCGTATCGAGGTCGTATTTCACCAATGATTCTAGCCATTTGTTTCCATAGACCACTTCTTTCCCCATCAATTCCTGCCCCCCCTCCTGCGCTTGATATGTCTTGGCAAGGGAATCCTCCGCAGACAACATCGACTTTTCCTCTCCACGGAGTTCCGTCGAAGGTGCAAACATCGTCCCAGATTGGGAACTTTGGAAGGATTCCATCCCGCTGCCTTTGCAGCAGGACTTTCTGGCAATAAGGTTCAATCTCGACAGCACACACTGGGGTATGTCCGAGAAGGATGCCGCCGAGGATTCCTCCCCCTGCTCCAGCAAATAAGTGTAGCTCATTCACATGCCCCCCCTACCAGCGAATACTCCGCGACCCGCTTGCCCGTGGTTGTCTTAATCTTGCGCTCAGTGATCGGCCAACCCGCCTTGCGAAGCTCGCAGACGCGAGCCGCCAGCCGGAAGCAACCGAATAGGTTCAGCGCATCAATCGGCGTCACCCGGTGACCGCCGCGCAGGTAGCCCAGTATCGCGTTCGCCTGCGTAGGGCGGGAGTGACCGAATTCTAGTTCTGGCTGGGTCATTTCACCCTCGCTTTCTTGTCCTCGACGAGTTTGACGATATCGGCCTTGCGTTGGGCATGCTGCTCCTTCACCGGCATTCCCATCTTCTCATGCCACTCTCGGTACGCCTTGCCACCCATGTCGTCGCCCATCGCCTTCACAAGGTCATCGAGGCCCGACTTCCCCGCCACCGCTGCCGAGACGATGGCGATCCTGTCGAAGTACTCGCTGCCGGTCTGGTGCTGTAGCTTCCATCCGGGTAGCGCCCCGCCATCGAGCAGGAGTTGCTTTGCCGCATCCTTGAGAGGCTTGAGAAACTCTTTCTCAAAAATCGATGCCGCCTTCAGCACCTTCGCCAAGCGAGTTGGATCGGCGAGGACGTTCTGCCGCACCTCGGCCAATGAGACCTCCGACTCCACTGCCGCCAGCGTCTGAACCACCGGCTCAACGACCTGTTGGCATGTGTCCTTCTTAATACACCATGAGCAGTACTCATTCGCGCAGGGTTGCTTGTTTGGATCGTTCACCGTCTGAACTATTCCGTTCACCCAAGCATCCGCCTCATCGTAGGTGTAGCGGTAGTGGACAACCTCTTGCTGGTCGCAGAACAGCAACACGCACTCCCACTCATTCACGAATTCCCGCGCCATGTTGCCCAAGGCGTATGCCGCCTGCTGCTTATGATACGTTCGTGGCTGGCCCGACTTTAGGTCCATGGAAAGGCAAAGCGCCTCCACCCGCGCATCCTCCGTGCCGACATGGGAGAGGTGCGGGGTAACAACCTTGAGTTGCGACTCATCGCTGATGATCGGATGACCCTGCGCCAAATCCTTGGCAGTCGTGACCGCCCACATGACTGAGTCCTGCTCCAAGTCGGAGAGCGCCAAAAATGGCTGGCGCTCGCCCATGAGAAGACCCCGGAAGGCCAAATCCATCCGAGTCCCACGCTCTGCCGCAGGGCCAGAGACGGGGTTGCTTTCAAAACAAGGACACAGGTCGAGCTTGTCGAGAGCGGAGTGGCGGATCGTCGCGCTCATCTTTGCACCTCCGATTCCTTTTCAATGCGCTCAATGTCTTCTGCCCGGTATTTGGCATCACGACCCAGCTTGTAAACTGGAAGGATGCCAGCGGCCTCGCGGCGTTTTAGTGTGGAAATTGATACCTCCCAACGCATCGCTAATTCCCTTCGCGTTACAAAAATCTTTGGAATTGTTTGGATCATGCGACCTCCTTCAGCACGGCTTCCAAGAATCGTGGCGTGTTCGACAGCACCCGGTTGCGGTAGCCCTCATCCGAAATGTCGCGGAAGGTCTGCCCCTCGGCGATCTGGCCTTTGGCAATGAGAAATGCGTTGACCTGCTTCTCATGCTCGAAAATGCGCTTCTCCAACTCGTCCGCCCATGAGGTATCATTTGATACCACCTCGGCCTCGATGACAGGTGTCGCAGGAACTGCAACAGGCTCGACCACCACCACCGGCGCTTCGATGACCTGCTCGACCTTCACTGAGCGTGGCGCTGTTCTAGGCGCATCAAACTCGCCAACCTCTTCCGGGGTGTACATCCCGTTGAGTACCGCAGGGAATGTCGCACGGACCCCCTCGCTGATCACCCTCGCCCGCAGCATTTGCCGTGGATACGAGCGCCAGTTGTCTTTGCCGCCCAGCCCCGCCGCCTTGGCCCGCGCCATGTCCCAGTCGATGCGGAGCGATCCGCCCGCAGGGTGGCTGAATGTCGCCGCCACCTTCTCGTTGGTATGGTCGTGCCACTCCACCCGCCCGCCGCTCTGCTGGAATCTCGCCAGCATTGAGTCGCTCTTGAGCGATGCGCGGCCTTGGATAATATGGTAGTCGCTCGCCACCGATCCGGGGTGACGCCCCTCGGCAGTCGCCACGATCATCAAGGCGAGTGCTTGATCCGCTGTCTTCATGCCGAAGAGGCCCGATTTCACGATGGCGTTGGCCATCACCTGCATGTCGCCCAAGGCGACTTGTGTGTTGACTTGTTGTGTCAGTTGTGTATTACTCATTTTGTTATTACTGCTTTTCTTGTGGTTTAACTTGCCCCGTTGGATTGCCGTCCTTCGGGGCGCTTTTCTTGTGTTGAGGACAATCAGTCCTCGAAATCTTCAAATTCACGCCACCGGCGCCGGCGCTCGGCGTGGCGGCGATACCTCGCGAGAATGTCTGCCTGTCCCAAGCGATAGCTGGCATAGCAGGAGCCGAGGGTCAGTACCGCGAGAGCGAGGCCAAACGTGGCGCTCATTTCGACACCCTCCATGCGACCGCGACCAATGCGAGTGCCGGTCCCACGGCAAAAAGGAAATCAAGGAAGTATCCGATGGATCGGCAGACGTAGGCGGGGTCGCTCACTTAGCCCTCCTGTTCGTGGTCGAGATTTTGCGGCGGCGATACCAGTTCTCCAGCACGGCCCTCGAAATGCGGTGACCGACTCGGTTTCCGAATGGTTTCGACGCCTCAATGTCGCCCGATTCTAGCAGGCGGTAGATCGTCTTTTTCGATACCCCCATGAGGATCGCCGCCTCCGTTGTCGTTATCTCGTCATTTGTTGTCATATTGTATATGGGTTACTAAAACCTTTGGTAAAAAAAACTAAAGACATAGACATGTAAGTGCAGCATTGACAGAGGTTACTAAAACCGCTTCCAAAAAAAACTCAACTTGGCGACTAACTGGTCTTTTGCTTTTTGATGCCACCACCCGAACTCGCTCGACTAACTCCCTTGGAAGTCTGACGCTGAACTGCATCTTTTGTTGCTTGCGCGATTGCGATGTAGTCGTCTGGCGTGAGTTCTGTGTTGCGTGTGGCATGAGTAAGAATTTCTTCAATGAAAGCGGTTATCGTCAAACCACGCGATTTCGCGGCTTTGCGAACCCGACGAGCAAGCGTTCTCGGAATATAGAATCCGATCACTTCTTTATCAGCGGCGTGTTGGTTTGGCATGACGAGAAAATTTCTACTCTAGGTTACTATAACCTCACAACAATTATTTTTAATGGGGTGATCACCTACCCAATTAAAACTATTGACATCCGCATAAATACTACCTCTGCGGGCGAAATTATTTTTTCACCTTTGCTCTGTTCTCAAGCACTTTTGCAATGAGACGCTCCCGATTTTTTTGATACCAATCTGATTTGCGTTTCGCCTCGGCGTTCTTGAAAGCGAGGTCGGCGGCGTACTTCGTCCTGTACTGCCGAGCCATGAATTTCTTCTGAATTTTCTTGTCTTGGTATGGCATATTAAATCCTCCACCACGCCTTCTCATCCGCTCTGGCAGCAGGAACAGCGTAGACACGTTGCACCATCGCCGAGTTGGAATGCCCCATCTGGAAGGCAGTCAGATTTGGACTCTTGCACTTCGCCAAGTGATAAGTCGCGAACGAATGCCGCAACGAATTCTCTGGGAACCCATCCCAGCCTAGTTGCGCGGCCAACCGTCTGCGCTCCTCGTAGAATGCACGCGCACTACCCGGAACAATGCGCCCCTTCTTTCCAATGAAAAATTTCTTTCGCTTATTCATCGGTTCCGTGAAATCCACGATACGGTCCATCATGCCGTCATGCTGCTTGGAGACCTCCGGGCGAACATAAACCTGCCCCGCCTTCACATCGATGTCCTCCCAGTTCATGCGTTGAACCTCAATCGAGCGCAGGCCCGCGAACCCGCCCAACAAAATCGATGCCCGCATCAAGTCACTCATCTCCGCATCCAACAGCGCTCGCATTTCCTCAGCATTGAGGATGCCCTTCCGCGACCTCGGCTTTGGGCAGTCCACCGCACGAAACGGCGACTTGTCCAGCAGGTCCATCTTCACGCACCAGTTGAAGAATAGCCGCACATACCGATACACCGTGGCCCGCTGCGTGTCCGACCCCTTGAGTTTGCCGAACCACTCCACCATCATCATCGGAGTCACCGCCTTCAGCGGGCAGCGTAAATCTCGCGACAACCAACCGCACACTTTCTCCACCTTCTCGCGATGGGATTTCGATTTGTTGAGGAAAAGCGGCATGAAGATTTTCGCAGCACCGGCCAGCGATGGCCCGTCCTTTTCCTCCAGCGAATCGAGACCTCCCTTTTGTAGTTGCTTTAAAATGCGAGGTGCGTCAGACCATGCCTGTCCTTCGGTCTGATAAAAGTACCGCAACCGCCGCCCAGCCACCTTTGCTGGGATATCAAGTTTCCACGGTGAGGTGCGGCGAGTCTTATCGAACGTAACTTGATGAGTCATAACTGGACACACCTTGTGCCACTTGTGCCCAATCTTCAACCTTTATTTGTCCAAACAAGTAAAAAGGAGTCTCACGGAGTCCAGACACAAGAAACCCGCAGAGTCTGTATTAGAGAGCTTCTGCGGGTTCATCTTTAAGAGATTACCGGCGGTCGGGATCGAACCGACACTCATTGCTGAACGAGATTTTGAGTCGCGTTGGGTGCGTTGTTTTGCAGTTGTTTAGATTTACTTGTGCCAGCTTGTGCCAAGCCTTTTGTAAGTTTTTGATGCTTTTTTGTAAGTAATTGATCAACGACTTACGGAACGCGATTCTCGCTCTCTGCGGGAACGCGACTATCTAACAACAGGGCGGATGCGGATGAAGTTTCGGGCGATGCTTTTTTGCCGCACTTTCCGCCAAACTCCATCTCCAGCGTCTGAGTCACGCTCGCCTTTGCCATTCGTGTTGCCCTCGATGGTGATGATCTGGTGGCCGGAATCGCTTTCCACTATGCCGACATGACTGAAATCGAAGACGACGATGTCGCCCGGCTTCGCCCACTCGCGGTCGTGCAGGACGATGGTGGTCTTTGGGCGAGCTTTGGCCCAGTTCAGCATGCCGTAGGCGAGAGCGGTCTTTGGTCGCCATTCCTCCGGCGTGGATACTTTGAGGTTGAGCCACTCGCGGACGCCGGGCTTGTCGAGCCACTCGCGGACGCACCAATCCACGAATGCCGCGCACCACGGCCAATCATCGGGCGTGAGGTTGGTCGCTTTTTGAAAGTTGCGGATCGCTGCGCCGTTGTTGTTGCCGCCCACTTCACGGACTCCGACTTGCGATGCGGCGATTTCTGCGAGGAGTAGGTTCATTCCATGTCCTTTCGTGCGTCCCAAATAAAATAACCGACAAGCAGTATTGGAATTATTGCAAAGATCATTTGTCCTTGAGGGCTTTGGCTTCGCCGAATTTCTGCCACGCGAAAGCGAGGTTGGCGTCTCCGGGTCGCTCTGGTTGAGTCACTGGAAGGTATTTCACTCCCAGCGAAAATTGCAGACTGCCGAGTTCACCCACGCGATCCCCGAATGGCGGGACTGGAACGCTGACGCAGGAAGTGAGAAACGCCATCGCCAGACAGGCAAAGGCGAAGAGGATCATTGCGGTGGCGATCCAGCGTGGTGTCATCACCGTTCCCATGGAAAATTGCGGTTGGTCATCGTCCTTTTCGTAGCACGTTTATTAATCCCGTTAATCCTAGCCCGGTCGCCACGATTTGGTTCTGGATGTCTGGCGAGAGGTGAACCCCAGCCGCAGTGGCCAGCAAAATTAAACCCCTCCACGTCGAGTTCTCCGAGAGACGATCCAATATGTAGAGTAGTGCTTTCATAGTCATGGTATCAGTCAAAACAGACAAGCTGTCAATCTTCGGTTGTGGCGTTCTTTGCCACACCGAAGAAGTCGGAGGCAATGTGAGTGAGCGATGCGGCTGCGGCTGCGCTCTGGTTGAACATTCCCATGAGAGAAACCATGCCGTCGATGTCCTTGAGGACACCTTCCATGTCACGTTCGCCATCGAGGATGTCGGGGATGTGCTTGATGGCCCGGACACCACGCTCAAAGTTGATGAGGTCGGAGCTTTGGTGGTATTGGCCGAGTGCGGCGTTGATGCCCTTCTCGATGTAGTCGCCTAGATAGGGAATGCCCTGCAATGGTTCCGTGAGCATTGCCACGCCGATTCGCTTCCAGTTCCATGTTTTGTCGTCGAAGAGTTCATCATCATCGTCGTCTTTCATGTCCTTCCATGCATTGCGGATGAAGGCTCCCATGGCCAAGTTGAATAGAACGAAACCAAGTGCTGCTGTTCTATACTGACCTTTTGACCGGTTGGCTTTTGTATACGCGAGTAAGGCGAGATTC
>Ga0208923_1000063_pt1 | contig 28109 bp, 30 predicted proteins | sample ColrivemetaGS575_FD_187620 | JGI IMG/M metagenome (GOLD analysis project Ga0208923, IMG submission 187620) | Estuarine microbial communities from the Columbia River estuary - Freshwater metaG S.575 (SPAdes) (version 2) | ecosystem: Environmental > Aquatic > Marine > Intertidal zone > Estuary ...
ATGACTTAGCAAGCATTGGTAGGATAACAACGGATGATTCTAATTCACCGATAGATCGAAAATATCCCTCTGTCAATTTGTCCGAAATCTTGCTTTCCCCTTCTTGCTCCGCTTGTTGTTCTGGTGTTGTTTCGTTAGACCTCCCTATGTTTTTAGCCTTGCATATTTTAGAATGAGTTATTGGAGAGTCTGTTCCAATGATTCCAGATTCTTGAATCATTTCTACTCCAATAGTATATACCTTTAAGTATCTTGTATTTCCAGATGTATCTTTTTTATATATTGTGGTTTGCATTTGGTTTGTGGTTGGTTGTTCTTAATTGAACGCACCCATTAAACCAGAAATACTTCAAGCTGTCAATATCTTTTTTTAAAAAAGATTATATGGAACGCATGAGAAGTGAACGATTCTTTCTCCACTCACTCCTATACTTGACAACCCATTCCATAAGTGCCTTATCGAATCCAATGTCATGCCCTTTTTTCTCGCTTTCGATCCACTTGTGGCGAAAGATTTCATCACGTTCTGCCATAAATTCTTTATATATGGATGATTCTTCTACGGAGTTTGGTGTATTGTGGTTCATGGTAGTAATTATTTATTCAACATCATGAGAAGACATTCATGCATCTCTTCGTCTGTGAATTTCAGAAGGTCTTTTCCTTTGATTTTTTCACAATATTTGATGACTTTATCAGCAAATGATTCTTCATCTGTATGATCCACTTGCCATTTTGTCCTGCACATATCGCAAGGTTTCCCATTCAATTTACCCATTATCTGAGACTCACATACTCTGTGGTATCGTCCGCTAGGGTCTTTTGCTAATTCCTTTCTCTGCTGTTTTATGTTGGATGAAATTTCCCCAAAAAACATTCCCGCATAGAAAACCATGCAGAGAAACAATAGTTTGAATATTTTAATCATGTAGTGTTAGATTGAACCGCTACAATATACCCTCACCGATAATATGTCAACAAGAAAAAAAATTATCTCAAGTAATCGTGACGAAGATATTTCAAATTATCGTGTTGATGATGGTTTTTACGATAGGCATCGACTATGATGCTCTCCATCTTACTGGCAAATTCTCTGAATAATTCGTTTGTCATTCCAGACCAGTTTTCGGGATTGTCAAATAATAAAGCATAGAAACCATCGTCTGATACATCTTTTTTTTCAATTAGATTTGGAAAGAATTTAACCAAAAAAGAATCGTGATTGTTTTTTACCAAATTACTTATGAATTTCTTTTTCATAAGTTTCATTTCTTTTTTAAATTCACCCCTATTTCCTTTTAATCTGTTTTTTATTACCTCTATCTCTGCATTGACTTGTGGGATGTAAGTTCTTTTTATGCTTTCAAATAAAAGATTAGATATGATTGAGTTGCAAAGTTCTGAGAATGCCATATAATATATTTATTCTCAGTTCTTTTTTATTTTCACTTCAAAGTTTGTCCCATCATCCATAGTGATGAGCAAGTTGTCGTTAGAATCGAAATCAACATCTTCTATTCCAATATGTTCCGCAATAGTCTCATCTTTTTTCAATTCGTCTCTGGTAGTATTTAAAATTGTTTCAATTAAAAGTTCTTGAAGTTCTGATATTTTCATTCGTAGTGTGATTTATTTCATCTATTTATGTTTTCAACACTATTTTTTATTGAATGTGATTGTAATATTGTGTAAGAATAATAAAAGAATGATATGCCAACTCACCAATCCTGTCAAGCCAAAATACATTGCTATTGCAAAATATACTGGATAGAAATAATTAAATGGTTTTTTTATTGTGAGCATAAAGAAAAGTGCAAGTTTTACGGACTCTTGCAAACGCAACCATTCCAATGAAAAATGTGTCCAATCGGTAAGGACTGAAATGGAATTATGCCGATTATCAAATCATTTCTCCTTGGGATTGATAACGTATCGTCCATTTGATTCGACTGCCATTGCGACAACATCGTGGAGGACACTTGCCATTTCCCTCTCAGTAACCATGATAAGGTTTAGCATATCATAGGATTCTTTACTGATACCGCAATCGTCATCCAATACTTGATATACAAATTGCTTCACCAACTCTTTTGAATTATTATTCATTTACTTTTTACTTTGTTTTGTTATGTTTCATTTTTCTTATTTAAGAATCACCATGATTCTCAAAATTTATTTTATATACTTGAAACGATATGTCAAGTATTATTCTTCCTTACCATCAATGACATTGTTCAGATAGACATTGACATTTACCATTGCCTCAAGTTCCTTTTCAATCTGTCTGAACTCATGTAGTGCTTGATAGAATGAGATGCTGTTGTCCCTATATGCTCCCACGATACTCTGGACGTATTCGTTAGGTAACTCCTGCATTGGGCATATTGTCAATAAAAATCGTTTCGCGTGTTCTATTGCTACTACCATTCCCGCTTGTTGGTTTGTCATAGTGGTATTCCGAAAATAATGATTTGATAGTTGAAGAAGTATAGTGAGAGTGCCTTGATAGTTAATAGCACAACCATGAGTGCATGGATTCCTACGAAAAACCATAGGAAATATATTACCATCATAGCAAATTCAACTCCAACGTCAATGTATTTCATCGGTGAATATAAGTTAGGATTACGTCTGTCATCATCACAAAATATGATACAGCAATTCCAAAGAATAGCAAGAGAAAAATGCTATCAAATAATTTTTCAAAGAATATTGTTCTCATAGTTCGTATGGTTCGTAGATTGGTTTTTTTACTTCTGTTTTTATCTGTTGTGGTTTGGGTTTAATTGTCTTGGTCTTGCAAGACTTTTTTGTATTTGAGGTCATAGGATAGTTTATTTTTTTAGGTTTGTCAATCATTATTTGATCTTTTTTTCCAAACATCCAAGTCATATTCCGCAAAGGTCTTTCCACTCTCATCAATGACCCCCAAGAGTTTTTGTTCCAATTCTAAGTATTTTTTTCGATCTGGTGTTGCTTTTGGTGCAATAATTCCCAAGTCTTCTCTCATGTGGGCTAATAAATGGGTATCTAATACCACTATTCGTTGATTGGGGCGAGAGTGTAAAAGAAAGAACCTAGAAGTTTTACTAGAGATACCATGAACACTTTCCAATTCCTCAATGGTAACACTTTTCAATCTGTTTTTAAATTGAATGATTCCCTTGAATGCTTTCTCCAACCTATCATACTGACCAAGTTTGCACATACTCATTACATAGACCAAGCACGATCTCTTGTCCCTGTCAATAATTGTATCAAGTGGTGACTTCGCATTGCCAGCAAATTTTAGGAACACATCCAGTTTCTTTGCGGTCTGCAATGCAGATTTTCCTGCGACCATTATGCAAAATAAAAGGAACTCTTCCAGTTCTTCCTCTGTGCGATTGTAGTTAGTGATTTTGCTTGGGTTGATCATAGGTAGTGGTGATTGGAGTATGGAGAATATCAACTCCCCATGATTGTGTCAACTACTTTTTTAAAACATTCTTCAAGTCTTGAACGATTTTTTCGTATGCCGATACTAAACTCTCAACGATTCCATTCTGATTGGTTTTTAGTATTTCCCTTTTGTTTTTAATCAGAAGTTCATACCTCTTGATTAGGATTTCAAGATCATTTTGTGGTTTTTTGGGTTGTAGTATTTTCATTTGAAATTGGTTTTTTGCGAATGGATTTTAGGAATTTGAGGTATTTTAGAATTTCTTTTGAATTGGGTTTTTGTTTTTTTGGCATATTCTTTCGCTCGAAATGATCGTGATGGTAAATTCGTTATTCCGTATGCTTTACACCATTTCCTAACAGCATTGTCGGAAACTCCAAATATTTTACCCAATTCAGTAATAGGTTTTTCCCAAATGAGTTTTTTTAATTCATTTTTTGAAGGTCTGTTTTTAACCTTTCGCATATCCAAACGAGCGCAAGACTCACATTTTTTTGCTTTATTCGTTATCGTATTTCCACATGAACAGAAATACTTCTTCTTTTCTCTTGGAACATAATTGAAATAATCAAATTCAATTTTCTTTTCACTATTTTTGATCTGTTCCATAAATTCTGACAATTTTTCCATATTGAAACAACCTGTATGATGAATTTGATATGTAATCCAACCATGTTCTTCTAAAAGAGATTCTCTATTTTTGTAATATGGTTTTAATTCTCCGTTTGATTCATAGTGTTGATTACCATTCACTTCTATCCCAATTTTTTTATCTGGAAATGCAATGTCAATTCTAAAAAATCTACCTATATGAACAAGAGGCATAAATTCTTCTATAAAATCTATTTTTTGTTCTCTTAGAAAGGATTTAAATTTTTCACATGGTATTGATGAATGGACAAATGATTTATTTTGCCAAGGGTGTTTGTCTGGATTTTCAGTCAACCATTTTTTTCTTGCTTCTGATATTTTCTTTTTAGTTTCTTCCGTATGTTTGTATTGATTATTGATTCTTTTTAATTTAGCTGATTCTGATAAATTTCTACTTTTCAAAAAACCTTGACTTATTTTATTGAAAATGCTCGCGGGTGAGATATTTTGTATTTTACTAACTTCTCTCCAACTCAATCCAGAATCATAAGATTTTTGAATATCATTGAAATTCCAATTTAAATTATTTTTTTCTTTTTCTAAAAATCTATCACTTGAATAAAAATTCTTTTCGCCAATTTGGAAGTTTTTACTTTTTAAATTATATTTTTTCATCCAATATTTTATATTGGTTTGTGAGCAATTCATTTGTTCTGATATTTCTCTTTGAGTCATACCAGAATCTACCAGTTCGATTAGTTTAAGTTTATCCATATAATTATTTAGTCTATTGAAGAAATTTCTCAACCATTATTTCATACAATAACGGAAAATTAAAATAATGTCCCTGCCAGAACTTGAATCTGGTCGAAGGCTTTAGAAGAGCCTTATGCTATCCGATTACATCACAGGGACTTGATTATTAGTATTTTAAGTGGGGGAGGTCGGGATCGAACCGACACTCAATCAGTTTATGTTTGTGTATGTTACCATACTTCATGGACTATATCTTCAACTCATTTAAGAGTTGCTGGACGCTTAATCTTGTTATTAAGAGGACTATACCTCTCAAGTAGTCTCTGCACCTTCCAAGAATGTATTCTTGGCTTGGCTCAATGTTGACCTATTATTCATAGGCTTTCTTTGAGTTCATCCAGTTTTCCAATAAGGATCACTCCTTATGGTCACAATACTATGAGCCGCATCTATCAGTATTGCAATCAACGTATCTCACGATACGAAACAGCCAGCTTTTTTTAACTGCTTTAACCATTAAGCTACTCCCCCAATTTAAAAAGTGCTGATGGAGGAAGTCGAATCCTCATGCCCAAATGGGCGACAGATTTTAAGTCTGTTGCGTATAACCAGTTCCGCCACATCAGCTAATGTAAATTATTTTCTCTACCTATTCTTTCAAAAATATATTCCAATTATTTTTACAAGGTTTGGGTAACCTTCATTACTCCCAATATATTATCTGCTTTCACTAACAATAGCAAGAACTATTTTTCGATTTTTTCATCTGGATCATCGAGAACCTTTTTCAATCTAAATTTGGCTGATGCGGTTGGGATCGAACCAACGACATTCCGCTTAACAGGCGGATGCAACTACCTCTGTGCTACGCATCAGTTTTTCTGGTATGATGGGACTTTAACCCATAACCTCCTACCTACAATGTAGGACTCTTGCATTTGAGCTACATACCATACTAAAATTAGCGGGTGTGGAAATCGAATCCACCTAAAAATGCTTATGAGACATTCCAATTCGCCAGAATTGTAACCCGCAATATAAAATATTTATTCACCAAGACCTCTCATTCACTTGTTTCGTGACATTGCTACCACTAACAACAGGAGAAGTTCCTTAGAGACTAAATGTTGATTTGCAACTCATTGCATTGTCATCTCTCGCGGGATAGATTTGCGGTCTTATGCGCTTGGTAAAAATATGCCAATTAGGGTAAGCCTTTGTCGTTTTCTAGAAACTTACAGGACGAGGAATGATCCCACCTTTCCCCTAACCAGCAAAAACAAAATATCAAAAATCAATTCCAATGTTTTACAAGACTGGTTTCTTGCTTCCGATTTTTTTATCTGGATCATCGGGAACCAACTCTCATCACTATATATCAACTCTTACCTAGTGTCAATATATTTTTCACATCAGTTTCAATTTCTGACCTACTGAGAGTTTGCTAGTGTCTTTGATGTTGTTGAGTGCTTGCAATTTCTTTTCATTCAGTTTATATTTCTTTGCAATATTGTGGAAGTTGTCACTTTTTTTCACCACATACTCTTTCAACTTGGTTGGGTAGTTTGGATTATGTGCATTCTTATCCACTACCTTTGTCTTAATCATTGATGCGGGAATCGGTGTTGGGGTTGGTTTGGCAACTGCTACTGGTTTCTCTGGTGTTGGAACCACTACTGGTTCCGATTCTGTTTTATTTCCAGTTGCAATCTTTGGTTCTTCTACACCCACTATTGGGGCATTCTCCAAGAACTTCTTATCCTCGGCGGCGATTGCTCTTGCCTTTGTTGCAGAAGAGAAGAACATGATGCCCACCAATACGACAACGTGCAATCCTGCCACTACATATACCGCACCCTTTAATGATAGTGTCTTCTCTTTAATTTCCAATTCATTTTCAGTATCTACATCTGCGAACTTTTGTTTGATCTCTGCGATTTTGTTTAGAATGATATTTTTCATTTTGGTTTTCTAAGTTTAGTGTTGGGTTTAGTTTTATACTTCGCCAATCATCTTATACATTTTGTGGATTGTGTCAACAATTATTTTTAGTGATTTGTGGGGAGGGAACCACCCCTCCCCACTACCAACCACTACTACATCTTTTTAGAGAACTTACCAGTATTGTCCCTTACATTGTGGAACTTTTGACCACTTGGTTTTACACCATACTGGCATCCGTTACCGCAACATGAACCATAATTATTCTCTTCATCATCATAATCTTCTTCATCAGAATCGTATTCATCACCATCCGAAGTATAGAGAAATGAATCCCAACCGCTTTCACCTTTTTGGATTTTGCTTCTCCAATCCTCTTTATATTCCGCAACAACCTCGTATCGGCAACAACGACCCTTGGTGTTAGCATAATCAACTGGAAAACTTATGCAATCCTTGGGATTGATTTTCACAATCATTGTCTTTCCACCATTACTATCTGCAAAGTTTGGTAGATAGTTAATTGAGCAGAAGTGCAATCCCGCTGAACAAGTTTGGTCTTTGTTATCGCATACACGATTGCGGGGCATCTCACAAATATCTCCAACTTGGTTACGGAATGTTCCAGAGTGAATATCCATATATGTCGATCTAACATTCTTATATGCGAGGAGTTGTCCATCTTCCGTAATTGGCATTTCACCAGCATCCATGAAATCAAACAACTCATCGACCGCACGTTTGCTTGGATTCCGCATGAGGTTTTCCATGAACTTCACAAGGGGTTCAAATGGCAATCCCTCTCCCATGAACTTCACAATGCGATTTGTGAGCGTGTTGTGAATCACTTCACCATTGTAAATGACTGCACCATCTTGGATAGATACTCCACCAGAGGCATAGTTCTGCACTTGCTTGGTGATGTTCACCAGATCAACAAACAAATCCCAATTCTTTTGTTTGATCGACTCAATGACTTGCTTATACTTCGGGTGATCGTTTGCAATCGTGTAAGATTGCCCATTGATGACGGCACATACTTTGCCGCTACCTGTAATTGTTACTGCCGCTTGTGTTGTGGTTGTATTGCTCATACTATTACTTCTATTTATTTTTGGTTTGGTTTTTAGTTGGATTTGTTTTCTGTCTCAAGTGCCGCTTCCAGCACCATGCGCTCATTCACTCTCCAACTGGTGAGTGATTGATACATTAACTCTACTAAAGCATTTGGGAATGTCAACTCTTTTTTTGTGGTTGGGTTCTTTATATTGCATATCCAAGAAAATAAATTGTTTGTCTTCTTTGAATCTTTTCTTTTCTTGACGCAATCGGATATGAATACCTTGAGAGGATTCTCGTCTGATAGCTTGGGGAAGGTTCTATGTTTCGAGATTTTGTCAATAACAGAATGATCCATTAGAGAAACCTCATTCAATACATCCAAATCGTATGTGACTGATTCGTTGTCAACTAATTCGTTGAATGGTTTTGATCCAAGTGCCTCTAGCAACTCACCACTACGTTTGGCTACCAATGCAACATCTTTTTCTGTCAATCCGAAATATCGGACAACCGCTTGGTATGTATGTTTATCCTTGACAGAAATAATATCCTTGCCCTTGTCGTCTTTTATTGTTCCTGCATCGAATTTAAATGTATTGCCCTCTTTGACGATATAATACTTTGGTGTTGCATCTACCCCAAGGTTGTGATCGTTGCTGTCCCAAGCGTCTTTGTGGGTGCTACCAAGGCTATAAACTACCACTACGCCTTTTGGTTTCCCACAACCGCCACCACCACCACCAGATGACTTGCGTATTGTTGAAACAGCAGGGAGTGAAGATGCCAACTGGAATACTGATGCGGGGAATCCTAATTGGATTAGAGTCATCATATCCTTCTCATCAACATAATTGATTGCAATATCGGCATTTTGACTCATACGAATTTCTTGCGAAATTCTTGCCATTGCTCCACCACGCTTGAGATCATCGTAGAACCACAAGGCATTATTGTGTAGTGCGGCAAATTCCGAAACGCTTGTCTTTCCTCGCCCCCATTGCTTTTTGCAGATAGACGTTAGTTTCACTTTGTCTTTGATGACTGATCTTGGATTGGAAATATCAATGTTTTTCCATTTGACTTTTCCCTTAACCATTTTTGAATTGAGGAAAGACCATTGACCTTCCAGCAAATAATATGCTTTCATGGCATCCAGAAGATTGTCTGAATCCTTCACCATTTCCTCTACCTTGGTGACGAAATCCTTTTTCACAAGTGCTACCTTGGCATTGATTGCCTTGATAGTGTCATCACAATAGGAGATAGATTCGCGTGATGGAGTGAAGTCAATCTCGCCAATCTCAAATCGAATAACAAGACCCGCTTTGCGTAGAATGTCGTAGTGTTCACCATCCACTTTGTATGTTTCGATGGGATATGTAACTCCACCCATGATAGCAAATGATTGATTCAGTTTGTGATAAGATTTCCAGAATGCACCAGTAAAGTCTGGTTTGATTTCATCCCAATCGATTTTACCACCAGAGATGGTTGGTTTAACATCAAAGAATCGGAATGCCTTATAGACCGCATGACTGAAATCAGCAAAATTGCTCACCTTGATTGGAATCTGGATTGCTACACCATTACCATCCTTGGTCTTGTCAGAAGACATAAGGCTAATGGTTGGCATATTTGCCGCATTGAAGTAGGCATTGTAGATACGTTTCTCCCCATTGTGGATGGAGGTGATGGTGAAGTTATCGGTGTAGCAGAATGGGGATTTGCTACCAAGTCCCAAGCAACCAATCTGTGAGTTTGTATTGGTCTTTGTGGACTCAAAATAGGTTGTGTAGATGTTGTAGATGTTCTCATGGGAGATACCAGTTCCGAAATCTTGGATAGTCAACCAAGGTTCAAGTGCATTGGGCAAGTGGATATGGAATGGTTTATCGGATTGACCAGATGCCGTCATGGAATCAGAGGCATTGCAACCCAACTCCCTCACGATTGCGAGTGGTTTATCGGAGTATAGGTCAGAGAGAATCTGGAATGCCTTGCGGCTTGCCTTCATCTTGAATTGTGCTTCTTCTTTTACTTCACCGATCTGTTCGATGATTGTGTCGTTGTCTTGCAGGATCATTGTAGTTGTTTTCTAGTTGGTTTGTTGGTTGGTGTTCTTGATTGAACGTGCCTATTATTGCAGATTGATGTATGGTTGTCGAGATTTATTTTCAGAAATCGCAAAATTTTATTGTGGGATCAATTTCCAACAATTCTTTTGCACATTTTTTTAGGAAAATATATTTTGAATTTGCCTCTCTTAGAGAAATCTCACCATCACAATGTAAATTTTCGGGACTAGCCTTAGCATTGATGCAGTTTGCGATTTCCTGTAAATCGTAATGATTGGTAATATCTAGTGTCTCTTCGTCTATTGAGTTGAGGAATTGATTTTCTCTCTCAATGAATATTGTCAGATTTTGCATTTGGTTTTTTTTGTTGGTTGGTGTTCTTGATTGAACGTGCCTATACTGCCAGAAACCACAATACCTGTCAATGATTTTTTCAACTTTCCACAAAAGCCACATACGCTTTCTTCACAAAGTCCCTGTAAAGGTCTTTGGATAAGTCATGTATATCGTAAAATACATCGTATGCAATTTTTCCAATCGGTTTTTTATCTTTTATTGCTTTCAGAAAATTTAAAAAGAATTGCTTTTTTGAAATGCCTTCTTCTTCACGATTGAACATCACTTCAAGTTCTCTTATGGCAGACAATAAGTCTGGATACATCTCACTTGGTTTATGGGAATGTATTGATGGGTTTTTTTCCAATCCTTTTAAAAGTCTTTTGCTTGGCAATCCACCCAATGAACCATATCCCTTTTTTTCTTGATTGTATTTTCTAATTAGTTTTTGAACGAAATGTGAAATCTCATGTTCAATTACATCTGATAAAATTCTTTCTGGTTTATCCGCTGAGAAATCCAACTGAACAAAGGCATTGTTTCTCGCCATTTTAATAGAATCGGTAACATGAAACGAACCTCTCCTCTTTCCTTTTCCTTTTGTAAATCTCACATCCACAGATGGTTGTGGTTCTAATTCATTTAGAAAATCATAACTTGTTTTAGAAAAATCCAATTCGTAATTCTTTTCAAGTTCATCGTCCTTGTATTTAATCACATCCACAAAATCACTCTTGATGGGTGCAATGACACTATCTGGAACGTGGAAATATCCCTCGCACAAGACTATTAGATCAACTAAACTATTAAAAGATTGGATTTTATCCAGCATTCAATTATTTATGGTTAAATCTTTCATTGTCCGTAAGTTTCAATATTCCAGTCGATACTTCATTTCCTTGGTCATTTATATCAAATCCCATTTTTTTCCAAAATGAAATTGCATCTCTTTCCGATTCAATAACTATCTCTTTCGATCCTTGTTCTAAACTCCATTTAATAATATTTTCAACTTCTTTTTTCCCTTCTCCTTTATATCTTTTTAACTTGGGGACTTTAATACTATCAATTCTCGTAACAGGTTCTCCGAAATCATCCTCTTCTATCCATAAATCAACTTTTGCAGAAGTTATTGGTCTATATTTATTTTCGGAAAAATTCTCTATTAGATCAACTAAACTATTAAAAGATTGGATTTTATCCAGCATTCAATTATTTATAGATAAAAAGAAAAATTCCCAAGAGTCCGAAGCATCTTGGGAATTTAACCTTATATAATGAAAACTACATCTTTGAACTATTTATACAACTAGCTGTTGATAATTGCACCAACTTTGCCTTTTAGTTCATCGGCATACTTGGAAAGAACTTTGTCGATTGACTTGTTCGCTTCCTCAATACCATGAGTCTTGGCGATTTTAAATACATCTTCTGTATCAATTACAAATGAGACAAGATCATCTCTGACCTTCTCAGTTACAATTTTAGTGCTTCTACCTAGTGCTTTCTCTAAGTTTTCGTTTTCGACTAGAGTGATGAGTGATTCGATAATTACTTTCATGAAGTAATAATTTAGCACATTGCTATTAAATGTCAAGCCCTATTACGGGAAAATATCATATACATGATTGCGCGGCGTGATTGGGAGAGATTTTCTAATAGATAGGATTCTCTAATAGATGAACGGATTTAATAGTTAAAAAGTCTTTAAATGTAAAATGTATAAAAGATTCATTATAAACAGAATCTGTATATTTTTTTAGCATTTCATCATTCGGTTCCTCGTTTGAATTCAAAAGTTCCAAAACATAATCTTGTGCTTTTTTTAATAGTATTCCAAATTTTGGTTTCTGATGTGTTTCTGGATACCACTTCATAATTTTTCCACCATCTATGTATTGTTTAATTTTTCTTCTCAAGTCTTCACTATCCCCACCCAAATTAGAAACTTTTTCTTCAGCTCTTTTTATTTTTTCTTCAAATTCCTTTTTATCAAAATGCGAAATTCCTCTCGATGCCTCATCACAATATGCAACCGATTTTACAATATTCCAAGATGGATCAAGTATGAGTCTGGATAATGTTTTTATATTAAGATTATCAAGATTATGAACAAGCATATGTTTTGCAACAGCTTGTAAAATATTTTTTTTATCTTCGGCTGATAGATCATTAAATACCAATCTTTTAAAAATATTCTCCACTATAGGAACACCAGCTTCTTCATGCCCATGATATGTTGATTGCCCTTCTTTCTCCTCCCTTGTTGTTGCTTTTCCAAAATCATGAAACAATATCGCAAGATTTATAACAGGATCTGTAAATGGAGAAACAGACAAGCATTCATATATATGACCAAGAACTCTGGATTCTCCTTCGGGGTGATGTTTAGGATTATGCATAAATCCCTCCATTGACGTAAATTCTGGAATAATATCATGTAATATTTTATTATCCTGTAACATTTTCAAAAATTGCATTAAAGTTTTTCCACTCTTTGCCGATTTATAAAATTCTTTCGCAATACTTTCAGATGATATAAGTTCTGGATTTAAAAGAATATCCTTCAAATCAACAGCGGCATTTCTTGTTTGTTGATCTAGATCAAACCCCATCTTTGCCGCAAACCTAAAAACCCTTAAAATTCTCGTGGCATCTTCCATGAATCTCTTCTTTGGATCGCCAACAGCACGAACAATTTTGTTTTTTAAATCATCCAGACCATTTTGATGGTCTATTATATTTCCATTCTCATCTATACCAAATGAATTAATTGTTAAGTCTCTTCTTTCTGTATCTTTTTGAAAAGAATCTGTTTCTGTTGATACGTTGTTTTGTCTTCCAATATTACCAGAATCGGTTCTAAACTTCGCCAAATCGTAATGATAGTCCCTCCACTTAATATCATAAACTGGTTGAGAATCGTTTTTGGATATGTTTCTTATTTCAAACTTGTTTTCTAATTTTTCAAATGGTATATTTGTCGCAAGATCAACATCATCTACTTCATTACCCATCAACAAATCTCTTGGCACTCCACCTACTATATATATTTCACCACTTGGAAATATGGATTTAATATTCTTCATCAAATCAACTGCATTTGCTAATTCTTCGGAAGCATTCAATGCATTGTTCCACTTATTGGAAAATTCATCATCTTCTTTCAGGAGAATCCTTTCATAAAGACTTTCCAATAATATTTGGTCTTTGCTTCGCATTCAATTATTTATTACGGAATATTCTCTAATAGATGAACGGATTTAATAATCGTATGGTTTTCTCATACTAACTTCAATTCTCCCCCCACCCTTATTGAATATTGCAACTGGTGATTGTGAAAACCTTCTCGGTAGTGTTTCCAATGCACCTTCCTTATATTTCTCATCTAATGGCTTATCTTCACTCACTTCCACATATACATAAGCCTCACCAGGTGAACTACCAGTAGGCTAAAGACCTACTGGCTTCAGGGTATAAATTCTACCCTTCTTTTTAAGAACTTCAACGCCAGTGCCTTTAGTTGCTTTAGAAACAACCTCTGGTCTTACCTTAGCTCCATTCCTGTTATCGACAGTTCCTGTCGATTGAATTGCTAATGCTCTACGCAAAATATTCTTACTTGCATTAACATCTCTATCATGTATTGTGTCGCATTTAGAACAAGTCCAAGTCCTTTCATCTAATGAAAGGCTTTCTTTGACATGATCACAGCAACTACATGTTTTGGAAGACGGATAGAAGCGATCTATAACGATCACTTCTTTGTCATTCCATTGTGCTTTGTACTTTAATTTGGAGACAAAACTACTCCATGCTACATCTGATATTGCTTTAGACAGCTTATGGTTTTTAACCATTCCCTTTACGTTCAAGTCTTCTATTGCAATCAGATCATAGTCTTTTACTAGTTTGGAGGAGACTTTGTGTTGCATATCATTACGAGAATTGGTTATCTTCTCATGCACTTTAGCAACGCTCAAACGAGCTTTGTATCTTCCTTTTGATCCTTTTTCTTTTCTACTTAAAATTCTTTGTTTTTTTGCTAACTTAACCTCGTACTTTTTAGTGAACTTAGGATTACAGTACCTTTGTCCTTCTGAAGTAATAAGAAAGTCCTTTAGCCCTAAATCGATTCCAATACTCTTCCCTGTCTTTTTGTGTTTAGTTGTTTTTTCTACAACACAAAGAAATGAAATGTAGTATTTACCAGAAGGGGTTTTAGAAATAGTTGCACTCTTAATTTCTCCTTTTAATTCTCTGTGCTTAACAAATTTTAAGCCTTCTTTGAACTTTGGTATTTGAACTACGTTATGCTCTTTTAAAGTTACGTGTTGAGGGATCTGAAACGAGTTTTTGTTCCTTTTCGATTTAAAACGAGGAAATTTAGATTTTTTCTTGAAAAAGTTTGTATATGATGTCTCTAAATTGACCAATGTCGCTACTAAACATTGAGAATTAACTTCTTTTAACCATTCATATCCTTCATCTTTTTTCTGCTTAATAAGCATATTTTGACAAACATTGAATTTTAGTGTCTCTTTGTTTTCCAAATAATGCTTCTGTTTTTCAGCTAAAAAATGATTATAGATGAATCTTGAACAGCCAAAATGCTTTGCCAAAAGAACTTCCTGCTCCTTTGTAGGAAGCAAACGGAACTTAAATGCTTTATGCATTTCGTTCTCTTTTAATTCTGATCCTTTTCCAATCATTTGATATTATTTATCTCAGATGAATGTATTTTTTACAAAAAATATTAAGATTTATAAAAATATTTTGGGCCGAGTTTCATCCCATATGCTAAAGACCTATGGGTTTTCACACAGTCCTGTTCTATAAATATAATCAAGCATGAAGTCAAATGATACAATCCTTTTAGAAAAGGCATACGAAAACATTTTAAATAGAAGTTATATCAACGAAAACCATGATTCTGAATTCAAATTAGATATGGATGGAGATATAGCCGAAGTGTTGGGTGATGATATATATTCTTTACCGAGACAAAACTTTACAAATGCTATTGATAAGGGTGACTTAAAAGAAATGTCTTGGTATTTACGTTGCAGGGGTGATGGTCGTCAAGCTTCTTTTATAAAAATTGTTGATTTTGAAGATGATAGAATAACAATCGAGGATAAAACTAGATCGTATCTATACAAATACATAGCCCCAAGTGAAGAGAAAACACAAAGACAATCATCGAACAGAGGAATAAAATATCAGATTTATATTGACCAGCAAGACTCTGAAATGTCAAAGGGTTGGAATCCAATAACTCCAGATGAGATTATCATTGGGCCAGTAGAAGATGATGAGATGATATATAGCATTATACAATACATGGATAGCCTTGAAGCGAAAGAAAGTTCAATGGACATCTGATTTCCTATTAGATAGGATTTTCTAATAGTTAAACGAAACCATTATTTTAAAAATACTTGTTTGGCAATGTGGCCTTTGTAAGTAGACGTTCCAATTGCTCGATCTGTGGTTTATATTTAATTAAAACCGACTCAATCTCTTCTAAATCCCTTTCGCGTTCTCCAGTCAAATCGAATTCATAACCTGGCCATGACATGTCCACGGTGCGTGAAGTGGGTTCCATAGTTCCATCCCAGTTAAAAATGTTCAAAATTACTCGCACTTTTCCAATTTCACCGCTATATGTTACATCAAAATGCATTGTCCAATCACGCGGTCTTGATTCTTTACCATGTGGATCACCAAATTTTCCCTCTCCAACTCTAAAATGAATCCCAATCTCTCTACCCGTCTTGTCGTAATCGGGTTTAATTTTTGCAACTGATAGGAGTCTAGGATGATTAAGCCGCATCGCAGTTTCAGCGAGGCTTCCGACATAATCCAGTTCTGGTTGACTGAATTTGAATCTATCGGCTCTAAGAATCTTACTTAAGCCACCAACAGGCAAACCTTGCACATGTATTCTCTGATAACCATCTAAAGAGACTATATTATTTAAATCTGAAATATCACCGTCCAGACCAACCCAATCGTCCACCCAATCTTTTAGTTCTTGAATCGAGTTTGGACCAGAGAACGTTTTTTCTTCAGTCGTGCCATCAGATGCCATTCGTTGCGCTCGCAGAATCAACTTCTCTTCATTTGAAATTGTTTTATTTTTTTCCGATGAGAATAGTTCTTTCGAATAACTATCGTTCTCTTTCAAAATAATTCCAGTATAAAGATTTTCTAAAATGATGTTATCATTATCACGCATAGGATTATTTATTATAAAAAATTTTCTAATAGTTGAACGAAACCATTATTTGACTCAGACCTCTACATTTTCTGGTGTCTTAGATGACATTACGAATTCACCATTCTTAGATACAATCTGAATAACACTTGGGTCAAATATAACATAATTGTATGTTCCTTCTCCAGTTCCACGACTACCTTGATCCAAATAACGTATGCCTTTGATACCAAGGGATAATAATACATTAGATGCTTTTTTTCTACTACCTTCGCTAAATGTGAAGCAGTCATAAAGCACTTTTCCACTTGTCCATGAATGTACCTTCTTTCTAGCTTTAGAAATCATGCCACCTATCCGAGAAATTATATTATTTTGAGCTTTGTCAAATTCTTCATACGATAATTTACCAGCAAGATGTTCTCCAGCAATTTTATCAACATCTTGATACATAAGCACAGCATCATCTGCCGATAATCCCTTTGGTAAAAATCCAATCAATTCTTCTTCGCTTAAAGGTTTATCCCATTGTAGAAAGTCATTTTCTTTATCAGCAAGAATGTTCACCTCATAAAGATTACCCATATTTGCAACAGCCATCTTCGTCTCGTCACTTAATTCAAAATTATGAGGTTCTTTGAGTGCAGCATTGACTGCTTGGTGCGGATAATCGAAACCTAAGAAATCATCACCTTGGAGTGCTTGAACAAGATTTATTTCCTTTTCGCTCAATCCAGCGTCTTTAAGTGCTTCGATTGCATCGTCTGATGAGTCCAGTTCATCATATACTTCTCTTATTTTATCGAGTAAATGTCTGTGACTTAATCCTTTTCTATAGTCTTGTGCAACATTTGGATTCTCTGCAAAGTATAAACCCCAACCATATGCAATGTTACCTTCACCAGTTCCTATTTTATTTAATGAGAAGTTGCCGACAACATCATGCGCTGTTCCATGAAACACTCTCTCTAAAATGGCATTACATATTTTATCAAATCTCACATTAATTATTTATCTAAGTATTCTCTATCCAATTCCGTATCGAATTGTGCCAATGCATACATTTCATCCATGTCTCCATTCGCATAATCTCTTACCAATTGTTCCATTCTATCCTCGGATATTTTCTGTGGGTTGTAGTAGATGTACTCATCTTGTAACGGAATCATTTCCCAACCTTCTGGTCCTTCTTCTGTGTCTTTTATGATTATATTCATTTTTTTAATTTTATTATTAATGGTATTTTTGATTTTTTCATTGTACCAACAATTGTTTCCTTAGTCCCAGTTCGTACTGTTTCCTTCCGATGTTCACTTGCATAATTTGGGAACAAATCAATTGGGTGTACTGGAGTTTCTAAAATAAAACTTTTACCATCTTCTGGTCCAAGCATCATCCAATCATAAGAAGGATGTACCCTAAATTGCTGATTATTTATAAATTGTTCTTTCAAGTATCTTTCTTTTTCGCTCATCTTAGAATCTTGTTTCGCATCATTTCCAGTATATATCGCAAATGCATCCATATCCTTCGTTAATTGAACAGCGGCTACAATTTCTAAATTGAGAGCATTGTTAAAATCCATATTTTCCAACAATTTATTCTGTAGAGATGGTATGAATGGTAGTCCTTTAATTCTCGTCATAGAACTAGACCTTTGATTGAAAGTGAAGGTAGACGCTTCCTCTATGAAAGACCAATCTTGGTACTTGTTTACAATTTTAACATACCAGTCTTGATTTTTATAATTATTATTATGTTCGGTAAATAATCTATTAGCCTCTTCGATATTACCCTTTGTTGTTTTGGATTTAATTGGTGCTAATCCTTTTAAGAATTCAATCATAGGAAAGAATTTTTCCACTTTTTTAGTTTCCTCATCTTTGTTTAAAATATATTCTTCCTTTCCAATTTCGCCTTTTTCAAACTGTTTTTCCAATGCCTCAAGACGTTTTAAATGTTTCGATGGGTTTTTAGCTCCCAAATCAAGAATAACGTGGAGTGCATCTATATTATCTTTACTCATTGAGGACTTAATTTTTTCAATATCTTCCATGAAATCATTAACAAATTTTTTATTACTTTTATGGGCATCCTCTTTCATTATTTGAATTAATGCATATCCAGCTGTTGTGTTCTTTATTATGTTTTTAGCTCTTGTCACGAAAGCAGAAGTCATATTTGCCCAAACTGGTTTATATCCTCTTCCATCTGGAAGTTTTGCTATCGTTTGGTTCGATAATAAAAATGGATGCAATGGTCCTCCCATATTTGATCCCCTTGTATTGTGTCTGTCAGCCTCTAATATTGCAACTTGCTGTCCATCTAATTCTTCTATCGTACCAACATCTGGAATTTTAGTAGTTGTCGGATCGACATCATATTCGATTGATCGTGTCCTCCCATACTTGTCTTTAAATGGTTTCATTCCTATTTTATAATATCCTCTATCTGGAACATTTGAAGGTGGTGCATATCCAACATGGTGAATGAAGTCAGTTTCCAATTCTCTCTTGTACACGGTTTCTTCCTTTTTTATTTCTTCCAGCTTTTCTTCAATTTCCACTATTGCATTGTTTATGTCAAGAAGATTATTAACATCTTTAACAATTATAGATATGTTGGATTCGTTTGAATTATTAGCTGATACTATGCTGGCTTTGAGTATCTCATCGGGAGCGATTTTTATATCATAATGCACTGACCCATCAGCATCTTCTTCGGTATTAATGATTTTAAAACTTTGTGGGAGTAATAAATTTTTTATTAAAGATGTTTTTATTTCTTTTTTATATTCATCGGATGCGGTTTCTTTATTTTTTTCAAATTCTTTTAAAATATTTTCCCTATTCGATGTTATTGTGATGTATTTTTTACTCTTTGCCTCTAAACATAGTTCATAAAGACCATTAAAATAATTAAACGATTCGTTCAATTTATTATTACCAGTCAAACACAATTCACATAGTCTTTTAAAATTCATATCAATATTTAATGCTCCACTTATTATCATATACCATCACACCCATCTCATGCAATCTCTTAACAACAACTGCGGGATTTAATTTACCATCCAAACTCATATTATATGCAACATTGCCTATTGCAGAATTTTTACATGTGGTGAATGTTTTAATCTCTTTACCATTCACTATTACAGAAAATTCTCTTTTAGATGTATCTTTCAATGATATGGCTTTTCTTTCAGATTTTGGCATTTTCTGAATATCTTGTGGTGATAATTCACTATGATGTGTATCATACAACGGATTGAAATCCCCTTCAAGAACCAGATTAATAAGATTGGTGAAATTCACATAAATTATTTATACGCTGCTTTAATTTCTTTGAATTTCTTTGTGATATATTTCACAAATTCCGATCTCACAATATCTTCCTCTGTAAGTTCAACGCAATATATACCATTGTTCATGGCATTTTCATTACTGAATGAATCATATACTGCGGAGAATCCAGATTTACCAGCGGGAAGATCACTCTGTTCAGAATCACCAGCAATGATCATTTTGCTAAACTCCCCCATACGAGACATTAACGTATGAATTTCGCGCAGAGTTAGATTCTGTGCTTCATCACAACAAATGAATTTAACAGCAAAGTGTAATCCACGCAAGAAATTTATTGGACATATCTTGAGTCTGCTATCCTTGTCAAGTCTCTTATTGTCAGCTTCAGTTATTAGTTCTGCGAATTTATCATTGAAGGGAGTTAAATATACTCCAATTTTTTCTGACAAATCACCTGGAAGATAACCTAGTTTATTATCAGCACTTTCCACAGCGGAACGAACCAAGACAACATCGGATACTCTTTTCATATTAAGAAGAGTAAGTCCTAAATACATGGAAAGCATAGTCTTGGAAGTTCCAGCTGGACCTTTCAGTATCATTAACTTAGTGTCTTTGTGTAAGAACAATTCAATGATTGCTTTTTGCTTTACAGTCCAAGGAAGTTCTCTTATATTAAAATGAAAATCTATCTTATCCCTTTGTGCAACATAGGGACTGTTATCTTTAATTTCTTTCTGAAGTTTATCAGAACCAACGGCATTATTGCTCTTACGAACAACGCGTTTTTTGTTACTCATTCATCTTTATTTATACAACCAAAGTAATAAATCCATTTTATACACATAAATAGTTAGAATAAAATGGTTGACGACATCTCCAAACTTTACGCAAAAATACTAGAAGAACAGAATGAAAAGGATAGCAAGACTCCTATTGTAGAAAATCATCTAATAGAAGAAAATGAATCACAAATAAGTTATTCATTTCCAAAAGAAGAACCATTTGATAATTTTCTATTGAAGTTGGGTGAAAAGCTCGCAGAACACTTGGATATATCTGAAGATGTTGAAGACGATCAAAATGAAGAGGTAGATGATTCTGAAAATAATTATGCTGGAATACCTTTAGAAAAACAAACCACTAAGAGTAGCTACATAGAAGAGTTGCAGAAAATGGATAAGGGTGATAAGAGTAAACTAATAAGTAAAAATGATAATATATCTGCCACAATTTCAGAACAGGTAAAGGAAGAGATTGGTAAAGTTAAAACTCAGATCAGTCGTATGGCTATCGAGGGTGGTGGTGGAAGTGTTGCGGTTCAATATGCTAAAGGTGGTGTGATGAATGGTGACTTGAATGTTACTGGAAAATATCTCTCAGGTGGTATTGACTTATCAACCATCATAGGAAGTGGTGGAAGTAGTGGAGGAGGAGGTTTAAGCGGAACAACTGATAGGTTGGTATCTGGAACTGAAGTGTTTAAATTAAACACAGACGGGACTTTTAATTTTCCAAATAACATTATCACACCACAGGATGAAATCATTTTAACTTTGGAAGCTACTAAAGTATTAGATGGTTACTACAATAGATTAGCACTATCACCTCATGGTTTCTTTGCTTCAGATCACAATGGAAACTCAATAACAATAGATTCCACAGACAATGAAATTTTAATTGATTCAAATAATACATACTATTGGAAGTTCAATAACCAAGGAGCATTGGAAGGACCGTTTGGAACATTGAGTGTTTCTGGTAATCTAAGTGCTACTGGGAGAGTTTATCAAAATGGAAATGATTTGCAAAGTGAGATAGAAAGTATTTCTGCAATTTCCATCTCGACAACAACCACAGTTCAAAGTAATTCTGCTTCATGGAACTACCAAGGTAGTGACATTAAAGCACTAACAGGTGGTTGGGTTGGTGGTAATGCTGCTTACACAACAGTACAAGCAAATTCAGCATCTTGGGCTATTGACTCCACAACCGATACAGGTGTTAGGGCATTGACTGCTGGATGGATTGGGGGGAATGCTGCTTATACGAATTTAGTTTATAATTCAGCCGCATATTTAAGTGGATATGATTTATCTTTTTTAAGTGTATCTGGAAATTGGAATTCTGCTTACACTACTGTTAATACAAATTCTGCTTCTTGGGCAATTGACTCCACAACCGATACAGGCGTTAGAGCATTAACATCTAACTGGCAAAATACTTTCACAACAGTTCAAGATAATTCTGCTAATTGGAACTATCAAGGAAGTGACATTAAAGCACTAACAGGTGAATGGGTTGGTGGTAATGCTGCTTATACGAATTTGGTTGCAAACTCAGCTGCTTATCTTAGTGGTGTTGCTATTGATTTAAGTTTCCTTAGTGTTTCTGGTAATTGGAATTCTGTTTATTCAACCGTCAATTCCAATTCAGCATCATGGGACTATCAAGGTAGCGACATCAAAGCTCTTACTGGTAATTGGCAAGAGGCTTATACTAATCTTGTAAGCAATTCCGCTGCATATTTAAGTTCAGTTGATCTTTCTTTCTTGAGCGTATCAACCAATTGGGATTCAGTATATACCACAGTATTAAATGAATCAGCATCTTGGATTGGTGGCGGTGGTAGCATAAGTGGAGATTACTTACCATTATCTGGTGGAACAATGACTGGAGCCATTTCATTTGGATCTTTATATGGTTCGAAAATTGATCAAGGTGTTTATGATTCCAGTAGAAGTGGATTGTCTGGAATTTCTCTAGTATGTTCGGTTAATTATGATTTTAATTGGCAAGCTGGTTGGATTACTTCATTACAACAAGATAGATTAACTCCTATGCCACTCTATATCGATAGTGGAGCGGGTACATCTTTGAGAGTTTGGAATGGAAATTATATTGGAGATGGGACTGGTACTGAAATTACTCATACTGGAATTACATTTGCTGATAATACAAATCAAACAACAGCATTTACTGGAAATACATTAAGTTTTGATGAAACAACAAAAGACCTTTCCATTTCAAATGGAAATACTGTTTCTTTAAGCGCATTGGTTGATTCCACAACTGATACTGGTGTTAGACTTCTCACAAGTAATTGGGAATCCACATTTACAACAGTATTGGGCAATTCCGCTGATTGGGAAGGTGCATATACAACTCTCCAAGCTAATTCTGGTACGTGGGGTTTATCCACGACAAGTGAGGTATTAATAGCTGAAGTAAAAAATGCAGAGGCTATTCAATTAGTCAGAGGTGATGTTGTTTATGCTTTCGGGGCAACTGGAGGAACAATGTCTGTAAAATTAGCATCAGCTGCAACAGAAGCAGGATCTTCCAAAACAATAGGTATTGTTAATGGAACTATTTCCGCTGGAGGAACTGGTTATATTACATGTGTTGGTAGAATGGAAAATTTGAATTTAGGAGCATTTTCTGAAGGGGATGGATTATGGCTATCTACAACACCTGGTGATTTTACAAATGTAAGACCAACTCAACCAAATCATGGTGTTTATATCGGTGTTGTAGAAAGAGCCAATAATGGAAATGGTATATTATATGTCAGAATTCAAAATGGTTATGAATTAAATGAAATTCATGATGTATTGATAAATGGTGTAAAAGCTGGCGATTCATTACAAAGAAATAATACAAACACACTTTGGATAAACGTACCATTGAGTGCAAATACGACATACACTACAGTTAATTCAAATTCTGCCGCATGGAGTGCGGTTACGTCTTATTCTTCATTAATCGGTAACAATTTAACAAATCCATTAACAGCCACACATAATTTAAATACTAAAGATATAATATTTTCTGTTAGGGAAGTTACAACAAATAAAATCATCCAAGCCGCTGGTAGAACTGTTGATGATAATAATTTAGAATTAACATTCAATAGTATACCTACAGTAAATCAATACGATCTCACAGTTTTATGTAATGGTGGAATTGCTGGAACTAGTAATGGAACTACAAATGTATTTGCACTCACAACTCTATCATCCACCACCAATATTCAAAGTGTAGCATATACTCACTATCTATATAATGACAGTATTACTAGTGGACAAATGACAGTTTATCTTTTACCTCCATCCAATCATATTGGAGTGACACAACACAAAAAAATAGGGTCAACAGCAAATGTGGTTTTAAGTGCTCCGAATGGTGCAACAATTGATGGTCAACCAACATATACATTAATGAATCAATATGAGGCCATAGGACTTTATACTGACGGAACCAATTACTTTATACAATAACATGAGCCATACATTCAATAGTCCAGCAAGAAATTTATCAGTAGATCAATTACCAAAAACTGAACAAACTGGTTCAATTGCATATGTAAATGATGCAAGGGGTGCATTGAAATACTATGTTGACAATCAATCAATCGCTTATCACAAAGATGGTAAATGGTTAAAGTTTGAAGATAACTTAGAAGTTATTCCAAGTGCTGCTTCTCTATGGAATACTGAAGATGGAGTTTTTAATAATTGGAATCCAGATTCTGGTTCATTTAATTTGAGTGCAATTTCAATAAGTGACAGTAGTAACAATTATGGAGGAAGTGGTGATGGAATATATCGTTGGCGTGGATTCATTGATATGCCAATTGATAACCAGACTATTAAAATATTTTTCAGCTATCAAATTAAAAACTCTTTAAGAGGAGGGACACCAGTTCCTGCAATTATTCAAGCTCATGGATGGGCTGGAAGTTATTCGGATTATTCTGCAAGTAGTGATTATTTATCAAATGACTTTGCTGTAATTTCTTACGATTGGAGGGGAACATATAATGGAACATATTCCTATCCAACAACACTAATGACAATTTATCCACAGGCTCTTTCTGGATTGAATCAAGTCACGAATCCAGGCGCTGATGGTAGACAATCTACCGTCACAAGCATTTCTTCAGTTAGAGAAATGGATATGTATTATTGGTCAGCTATTCCTAGAAGACTTTTAAGTTATATCCGTACAATTTCTGATATAAATCCAAACAAAATAGGATTTAGCGGTTACTCTTGGGGAGGAACTCTTGCATGGAATATGTGTACAGATACACGATTGAAAGCGATTGTTGCTTATTATGGCGTTGGCTGGATAACATACTGGAGAGGAAATCCAAAATATATAATCCCTTATTCCGAATCAACATATGATGATGCTAGTAATAGATACATATCCGCATTGGAATGTCAATCTCATGCAAAGAGAGCGAAAGTTCCAATTCTTTGGTTGACTGGAACAAACGAATATCATGGTCAACTTGATAGAGGGCAAGATAGTTTTGATTTATTACCAACTGAAATTTATGGTTCATTTGCATTTGAGGCAAATCAAGCACACAATGCACAAGTTAATACAGGACAAGATGAAATACTTTGGTTTAAAAAATACTTAAAAGGCGATAACATTACTTGGTATGATTATGTTACTCCCGTTCCAAGTTTAGTCACTTCAGCATATCCAACATCTGGTTATCCAATGGTAACAATCACACCAAAATCATCCGCAAATGTTGTTTCTTTATCTGGATGGTATGCGAATTACAATCCAGACCAAACATCAAGATTATGGTTGAGTGGTAATGTCGTTAACAATGGAAATGGAACTTGGTCATTTGAAATGCCATCCGATGATGTGAATAAATGGATACATGGTTACGGAATAATAAAATATGATAACAATGTCACAATTTGCACAAAGGTTGCGACATTCATTCCAGCGGAATTAGGTAATGCCAGAACACGCGAGGGTACTTATTTCGATCCACTCAAAGCTAATAGTTCGACTCTTAATTTGTGGTTGGATGCGAATGATGCAAGTACATTTACTTTAGGTTCAAATAATACAATTGCACAATGGAATGATAAATCTTCGTTTGGAACTCATGCTATAAATAATACAGATGCTTCTAGACCAACGTTGTCGGCAATTTCTTCTGGTATAAATGCTGTAGTATGTAGAGGATCTGCATTAAACGGTTCAACTGGATTGTTATCAAATACCACAAATACATCTGGTTCTTATAGAGATCTTTTTATAGTTGCGACATATGATAATGGGACTACATGGAGTAAAACTGATGGAATAGATTATGTAACATTGTTCTCTGGGGGTGTAAACCTCGGCCCTACCTCTAATGGTATAGTTGGAAGTCCAAATACAAACTTCTGTCCTCTATCAACTGAATTTTGGACTTCAAGCTGGATTTATAATTGTGATTACCATTTAAATGGTAGCCTAACTCCAATAGTAAGTTCTGGTACAGCAACTGCGAGAATTGCATTGCCTACGATTTATAATAATCCTGGAATTATAAATTTCCGTTATACTACTGGAAGTCTTATACTCTCTGGATACACGATTAGTGGACTGAAGGGAACTATTGGTAATAGCTGGAACGGTAAAATATATGAAATCGTTTCCTATCAAAGTTTATTGAGTACTACTGAACGTGAAAAAGTAGAAGGATATCTTGCTTATAAATGGGGTTTGCAAAATTTATTACCAGCTTCTCATTCATATAAAAACACAAGACCACCAGCATGAAATATTATATTTTAAATACAAAAGAAGAATCTAACGAATGCAGACTAGGATGTTATCGTGCATTTTTGGAACAAAATGAAAGTGAAAGAGTAGCTGAACTAACAAAAGAATGGAGTTCTGAACAAACAAGAATTACAGATGGGAAATATATTGTTCCAGAATGCCCATATTTAAAAAATTCCAATTACGTTATTGAAGAATGTAAAAGAGAATGGTTCGACTTTGGGAATTAAATAATATTATGGATTACGAAATAAGAAGCAATTTAAGTGTATTTGGAAATATATTATCTGGAGGTAATAATATATCTTCTTTCTTTAATGGTGATGTTAATGTTAATACTGTTGTTAAAGGCTCTTCTGCAAAATGGGACTCTGTATACAGTAATGTTAATTCAAACTCTGCAACAAATTGGAATTACCAAGGAACAGATATAAAAAATCTTTCTGGTAACTGGCAAAATACATATACAACTGTTAATAGCAACTCTGCAACTTGGGGTACTGGTGCCGTAGTTACTTCAACTCTCGTTCAAATTTTTACCGCTTCTGGAACATGGACAAAACCATCTGGTGCAAAATCGGTGGATATTTTATGTATTGGCGGCGGGGGTGGTGGGGGATCAGGTCGCGTTAATGCTGGTCAAAACGGGGGTGGTGGTGGTGCTGGTGGTGGATATACGTGGAGACAATTTCCTGCATCATTACTTGGTGCAACAGAAACAGTTACAGTAGGAGCAAGTGGTGCTGGTGGAGCACCCGTCACAGCAATAAATTCTTCTGGAAATAATGGCACACCAGGAGGAGATTCTAGTTTCGGAACATTGCCTTGGGTATTTGCTGGTGGTGGTGGAGGTGGACTGGGTGTTGCTGGAGGTTCTGGAGGGTCCGCTAATCAACGCACTGCATGGGTTGGGGGTACTGCTGGTTCTGGTGGAACGGGAGCAGCAGGAGGAGGTGCAGCGGGTGGTTCTAGCTTAGGAGCTGGAGCGGGTGGTGGAGGAGGGGGGTGTAATACCACTGGAAGTCCTTTAACATCTTGGTTTATTGGAGGAAATGGATTTCCTTCTTTTGCATCGGCTACAAGTGGTGGTCAATCCCAAGGTGGTTTAACTCAAGGAGCAGCTGGAGGTAATGGTGGTACATTAAATTCATACTGTCATTCTGGTGGTGGTGGAGCGGGTGGTGCAGGAGGCGTCAATGTCAATGGTGGAACGGGTGGATCTGGTGGTCTTTATGGTGGTGGAGGTGGTGGTGGTGGATGCCAAGGAACAACCACAGCTTTCGGTACATTATCTTCTGGTGCTGGGGGTAATGGAGCACAAGGAATTGTAGTAGTGACAACATATTTTTAATTTATGAATAAATCGTATGCAATAATTGATAAAGAAAATGGTTGGTTACTTAATCTTGTAATGTGGGATGGTAATTTGGAAACTTGGCAACCACCAGAAGGTACTCATGCAGTACCATCAGATGAGGTGAATTTCAATAACTTACCACTGCGTCCAGAGGAAATATAATCATCCCATTTTATGTTTGATTTAGTATAATCTAACACATAAATACTTAACATAAATGAGAAAAAATGTAAAGATCAATAATGTTCTGTTTGAGAATGTTTTATTTGTAGAGAATGGATGTAATGTCATGTATGTTGAAAGTTTTAAAGAAGAATTTTTTGGCATATATAATGTAAAAATATCAAATAAAAATATCATATGTGAAAGTAAATCGAATAATAATGTTTTATGTGATGTGGTAATTGATGGTAAAATTTTAAAAAATGTTCCA
>Ga0208923_1000067_pt1 | contig 26345 bp, 32 predicted proteins | sample ColrivemetaGS575_FD_187620 | JGI IMG/M metagenome (GOLD analysis project Ga0208923, IMG submission 187620) | Estuarine microbial communities from the Columbia River estuary - Freshwater metaG S.575 (SPAdes) (version 2) | ecosystem: Environmental > Aquatic > Marine > Intertidal zone > Estuary ...
TCTCAATGAGAACTTCTAACTTGGGAGCGATAACAATCTTCGCTGGTTCGCGAACAGGCATAGGGGTAACGTTACCTGCCATCAGCGGCGAAAGGTCGTACGTACCACGCTTAATCATACGTTCCTTGGTGAAAATCCACCCAGGATATTTCATGCCGAGATTTTCGGCGGCAGCGACAACGTCGCGTTTACGAAAAACACCACGGTTGGTGTTATTGGCGGAAAGGAACTCAACCAAAGCATCACGATTCATCATTTTTTTCACCTTCACATCATCAATTTATAATATAATATACCTTAGAACGGTACAGAAGTCAAGCCTATTATTTAGAAATAATCAACTCACGCGACTCAACCAGTTCATGAGAACCGTCATTACAGAAGTCATAATATTCAACAGTTTCACCACGAAGGAGGATAAACCCAGCACCGTTAGGGTAAACAGCACGAAGGACACCATTTTCATCACGCGACCAGTCAACGAGGACGAGAGTTTCAAGTTCAGAGGGGAAGTCAATCATAATAATATTTTCCTTTTCAATCATTATATACACTATACCCTAAAACTTGATAAAAGTCAAGCCCTATTTTTACGATATACGTAAATAATAAAAAGAATCAACCACAGTGGCCACAGCGAGAGTGCGAGCAAAAACACGACACCAAAGACATAAAATGTGATGACTAAAACCACCAACAAACCAATTAATTCCAGCACAGATTTTCCTTCTAACCATTGCACCCTAGACTTGAACCATTCCAACATAGACTTTCCTTCAAACATTAGGCGACTGCCCGAATCATTTTGGTCAGCAGAACACGACTCGCTTGCTTTCCGTTCTGCATTTTCTTGAATGCCTGGAAAATTTGCTTCGTATTCTCACTATCAACCGTCAGAGTGTCAGCACCGATCTGAAGGTTTTTACCACCAGGAACGAGGAAGCGATTGTGGAAACCACCGTGATTTTCGAGAGCGAAAACACGATCCTTAATCCACTCTGACCGCCACTTCTGGTCGAAATTGAAGTCATCATTGAACATATTGCGAGCAGTATGCCGCTCACTGTATCCCAGAATGAAGAAGTTGATCACTCGTGAACCAGTAACCTTACCGTAGAGTTCGAGCAGCGCAGACGAGAAAGCAGTACGACCACGTGTATTGGTGTCATATTTTACCGTAACCGACTTACGAGTCTTAGAATCTTCAACAGTCAGATTACTGTGACCATAATAACTTTTCGAATTCGTATTGAAGTTATTGTCACCATCACCATCAGTTAGGAACACAGTTGACAGAACTTCTAGACGATGCTTAGAACGAAACTGGTCAGCAATCGAACGAGCAACAATGATCGATTCCTCAAGAGGAGTAGAACCCAGACCGAAGTGGTCAGGATACTTATAGTGCCGTTGTTTGCCATATGAACGGCGATTATCATATGCCTTACCAAGATGCAGCAACTTTTTCACAGCGTTGTTAAATTGTGCACTCGAGCAACTACTGTCGAGGAACTGATACAGGAAGAAATTATAATCAGCAATCTGAAGATCGTTCAGACCAGCACCAGTGGTAGGATTTTCATAACCACGATCATGCTTCGGGAATGCAGTGCGAGCAAATTGATTATTAATGAAACCGTAAACTTCAAAAGGAATGCGAACCTTACGAGCAAACATTGCCAGCGTAACCAACTGCTCAATCGTACCCTTCATGTTCATGTCCATAGAACCAGACATGTCGAGGAACATAAGCATACCATGATTTTTACCGTTCGGCATAATCGTATTACGAGCGAACAGGTCTTCGCTAATCTTATGCGCCCACAGACGATCAGCGTCGAGGCGACCAGTCTTAGCGACAGTCGCACGAGCAAACTCAGATGCCTTACGACGCATTTCGAATTCTTGAACCATTAGGTTGATATATTTTTGATTGTTCGCACGAAATTCGTTGTAAATTTGAGTCGCATCTGATTCCGAGTCGATAACATCATACCCCTGACGAACCGTGATTTTGATACTATCAATTACCGTGTTCATCGGAATGATATAGTCAGAGGGTTTCAGTATGTTTAGGTTACCATAGACATACGGCAGAGACTCACTGTCGACCAGTTCGTTTTCACGATCACGGAAGTGTTCGTCAGTTTCAGCGACAGGATTTTCGTCGTAATATGGTTCTTCTTGGAAACCGTTAGAACCGTCTGGGTCACGCGAGTCAGACTCTGAGTCAGTATCGGTATCCCATTCAGAGACATCAGGATCAAAGCGATCATCGTCACTATTATCGTCAGACTTTTCTGACATATCAGCAGACTGACCATCACCTTCCTGCTTTTCATCAGACTCATCGGAATCACCGTCAGATTTCTCATCAGACTGTTCGTCAGAAGTCTCGGAAGGGATAGAAGAAGGTTCCATATCAGAGTCATCTTTCATCATTGCACCGAGTTGGTCCATGATATCATCGAAAGCAGTTTCTTCAGGAGTCTGTTCGGTTTTGGCAAGACCATAGAGTTCGGTCGCAAGTTCCGAGACATCGTCCCAAGTTTCCAGAACATCGATACGACGCAGGACTGCTTTCTCGTCTTCCGAGAACTGAATGTTCAGGAAAGCACCAACTTTATAATAGAGATTGATACGGTCGATAAAGCGGAGGGTGTTAAGGTCACGACCTTCAACGCCGAAGAAGTTGCGCTCAAACAATTCCTTGTAACCAGCGAAGAAGTTCTTGCGGATACCAGGATACTTGTCCTTAACCTTGCGCTCGATACGAGCATCTTCAAGGATGTTTAGGAACGACTTGATGCCGTTGCCACCGTCGGTGATAGCATCATGCCAACCCTCGGCAGGAGTATAGAGAGCATGACCGATTTCGTGACCGATAAGCAGGTCATACAGGTCAGCAGACATTTCCTTCCAGATAGGAAGGATGAGTGAGCGATTCTTAAGATCGAAGGCAGCGGTCGGAACCTTGCGATGCTCAATATGGATATTCTCAGAAGCTAGAAGCTTGGCGAGAATGGATTTTTCAGAATTAGAAACGGACATCACAAAACCTCATCATCAACTTATATTCCATTCTACCCCGAAACGTGGTAAAAGTCAAGCCCTAATTTAAGATTTTTGAAAATTAATAGCAGGTCGTAACCTTAGCATATTGCACGATGCGACCGTAGGAATCATACAGAGGTTGAAATTCCTTATAGCAGGTGCGTTCTTGTTGGCGACGATTGTGATAATTATATTCACGATCATAGACTTGACGGTCATCCCAACGGTCATCTTCTACACGTTCGTCAGTTCGCTTGCTGCTTACTGCGGCACCAAGGATAAATGCCCCGACACCGAGAGCAATTGCCTCACCAGTACTAATACGCGAACGATGTTGACTCTGTTCTGAGCGATTTCCGTCACGATTATCGCGATGTCTTGCCTCGGCAGCGACGGGAACAAAAGCAACACTCAGAGCAATCAAACTTACAACAACAGACTTAATCATTTTTCGTCTCCTTATTATTCCATTCTACCCTAGAACTCGACAAAAGTCAAGCCCTTAATTACGATATCTTGTCATCGTTCCATCATGATGGGCAAGGTATGCTTCAAAATCAACATCTGGATATTCAGTCTTTAAACCTAGCAGCATATCTAGGTTTGAGATAGCATCATCGAACAGGCGAACACGACCGTATTTACCAGAGTCGAGATACTGTTTAATGAAGATTTTCTTACCCGCAGCAGAATTGGGAGCATCTAGATTACCAGCACGGTGAACGTGCACGTCATCAATGTCAATTCCCTGTTGACGGAAAGTGTCTAGGAAAGTGTCACGATCATCGAAGTCCGAGCGAGCAGTGATAATTATCATTTTGCTACCAGCACGATTCTTAATGTTTTTGTGGATTGCCTTTGCCTTCGCGATTGCTCGAGCGATAGGTTCAGAGGTGTCGCGGAAATGCTTCGCGTCTTTAAATTCAACGAAGTCGTAGGACTCTCCAGGTTTCCGAGTGTATGTATTATACTCAGTGTTGGAGAGTTTCTTTACCAGTTTGCCGTCTTTGACGACATGGATCTGTGCTTTAGTGTTAAAGAGGGTCTCGTCAATATCCCAAATGGTTAGACCAGCACCCTCCTTAGACTCAGCAATATAATCTTTAAACTTTATCATACAAACAGTATACCCGATTTTTCTAGAAAAGTCAAGCCTATTTATTCGATTGGAAGTTTCTTTCTTGGTTTTTTCTTAGCAGATTCTTCTTGTTCGAGTTTCTCCTGCGTTTTAACTCGGTGTTCAAGTCGTTTAGCAACTTCCTCTGCATCCAACCAGATATCCTTGTTGTCGAGCATCGACTTAATCTCTGCGTCGGTTAAGAAATCCTTATAGAAAGAATTGAAAAGTTTCTCAGACCATACACGGAAGTGGGTAATTTGGTCATACATCTCACCACCCTTACCGATTGTTCCGCTTGAGTAGTTGTGGAACATAAACATTGTGTGGTCAGAAAGTTCGTATCGATCAGCACTCAGGAAAACCAGAGTAGCAGCACTCATACAAATTCCTTCGACTGAGCAGATAATCGTAGCAGAGGATTCTTGAATCGCTCGAACCAACTGCAACGTGGAGAACAAATCTCCACCCTCACTGTTAATGCGGATGTAAACGATATCGGTTTCACCAACTGATCGAAGAATTTGAAACCATTCAATGTATTCTTCTGCCTCTTTAATCTCACCACATAGGTAAAAATTAAAAATCTTTGCAGCAGGTTCAACAAAAAACTTTTGTTTAGTGGCAAAAGTTTCAGAGTCGTTCATAAAATCTCGTGATCGCTGTGATCTTGTCAATTTGTGCGTCAATTGTTTTGGTCCTTGTTTCTCCTGGCCAATGTATATAATCACGCTCAGGATTTTTCTTTAAATTATAAAGTAGAGGCAAGATCATATCCTCGACTTCTCTCAACTTTGATGAAACTTCTTGTTGTAGTAATGCCTTGTGCTCAGCGACGATACCAGTTGCATCTGTTCCAAGAATTCTGGCAGAGAGTTCAGAGAGTTTCGCCATAATCTCATCTTGGGCACCAGTGTCGATTTGTTGTGCTGGTTGTTGGATAATTGTTTCGGTTGGATCCTCAAACGTGAACCCAAAATCATACGTTTTGTCTGACATTTTTTTGAATATACCTCTTTGCTCGTTTCTCTAGTGATTTGATTGCCATGTCGCGCTTTAGTTTTGATGCTCTATCCATAAAATTCATACCGATCATATGATCGTATTCATGGAGAGCGATTCTTGCCTCTAGTCCAGCAAGTTGCTCAACGACATATTCACCTTCGACATTACGATATGAAACAGTAACTTCCTCTGGTCGACGAATGTTCAACCAAATACCAGGAAGACTCAGACAACCTTCAGTCGCAGTATTCTTCTTATCAGAAAGAGCAACAACTGTTGGGTTAAAGATGTTCTTTCTGTTTGTTTCGTCGGTTCCCATAACGAAAACCTTTGCGTCGATACCAACTTGGTTAGCAGATAGACCAAGTCCCTTCAGTTCTCGACACTTTTCCCAGAGAGCATCAGCGAGTTCTTGTGCATTCTGAGTCTCGAAATCAAATTCAGTCGGAGTATCGCGCAGAATCGGATCACTAATTTTCAACAGTTCCATTATACCACCATTTCACTATAATTGTTTTTCTTCTCGAACTTAATCAAACTGCGGAACTTATCGAACAGTTGATCGCCCTTGTGGCTGATAACAAAAGTATTCGTTTCTTCACCAAGAGTATCTAGTAATGCCATGACATAATCAGTTCCGTTGTTATCTAGAGAACTGTCAAACACTTCGTCAAGAATCAACAAGTTAGTCGCAACGCTGTTCTTCATCTTAGCGATTGTGCGCCAAGTAAACAGCAGCGCCAGATCGATTCTCTGTTTCTCACCTTCACTGAACGATGCATAACTAAAGTCATCACGGTGACGAGACTTGATTGTCTCATCGAACTTCTCATCTAGATTAAACTGAACAAAGAAGTCCATAGCAGTTAGATATTTATTCACCAATTTATTGATAACTGGAAGGTATTGCCGAATAATCTTAGTCTTAATACCAGTGTCCTTGAGGAGAGTGGAGACAGCATCCATGTAATGCTTTTCTTCATTAAGATTCGCTTTCTCGGAATTCTGAGCAAGAACATCCTTCGCGAATGTCTTTAGTTTATCTTTCTCACCATCAATGTCTGCAGTCTTAGTAGCAATGTCATTCAGTTCTAGATTGAGTGCTTGAATTAATCTCTGTTGAACAATAATTTCATTGTTGTGAGTAATGATCTCTTTATTCAGTCCTGAAATTTGTTCGGAAAGAACATCATTCTCCGCGATAAGTTCTTCAAGTTTTGTAAATTCTTTCTGGAGTTTTTCCATTCCTGAAGATAGTTCTTGGATTTTCTCTTGTCTGGATGATACGATGGTCTCTTTATGATCATGAGCAATCCCTTGCCTACACGTCGGACACTCATCCGTGCCTTCATAGAACGCCACCTCCTTTTGAAGATCTCGGAGTTGAGTGGAAAACTTGGTTTTGAATTGATCGAGTTTCTTTTGTTTTGATGTAAGATCTCCGAGTGCTGCCGAGGCATCCTCATGCGTAATCTTTTCACCTTCAAGCGTAGCAACGAGACTCTGGAACTGGATGATTGCTCGTTCACCAAAGAAAATGCGTGATTGAATTTCATCTGATCGTTTCTCCTTGTTTGCTTCAAGAGTATCTACATATTCTTTCTGTAGAGTTGCTTTTTGCTTTAGAACCTCGAGACGACTATCTGCAGCAGTCAACTTATCCTTAATCTCAATGATTTTGTCTTTCAAGACAGTGTTCATCGTAGTGAAAATCTGAATATCAAGAATGTCTTCAATGATCTCTCGACGAGTGAACGCAGGAAGTTGCATAAATGGGGTAAAGGATGCACTTCCCAGAATAACAATCTGAGTGAACGACTTATAATTCATCTTGAGAATTGATTCTTCAAGATACTTCTGGTAGTCGCGAGCAGCAGCGTCTTGATTGATCAGTTCACCATCTACATAAATCTCAAACACATTTGGTTTGATTCCCCGCACAATCTTATATGATTTGCGACCAGTTTGAAACTCAATCTCTATCAGCATATTCTTCTTGTTGATAGAGTTTACCAACTGCGGTTTGTTGATGTTACGAAACGGTTTATTGAAGAGAACAAAACAAAGCGCATCGAGCATAGTCGATTTACCACCACCATTCTCACCAATGATTAGTGTACTGGGAGAACGATTCAATTTAATTTCTGTAAACTGATTACCAGTCGACAGAAGATTCTTCCATCGAAGTGCTGCAAAATTTATCATACTGTAACGTTCTGTGCCTCAACATAGAGAGTCTGTAAAATAGACTTGATCCGAGTCTTTTCTAAATCAGTTGAGATAGTATCAACGAAATCTGAAAGAACAGTCATAGTATCCTCGACATTGAATTCTTCGTCGTCCATCGCTTCTGTTTCAAATTCAGAAAAGTCTTCAATAATTTTAAGTTCGAGAAGATTGCAGTCATATAGTTTGTCTACGAAACGATCAAACTTATAGAAGTCTGTTTTCTTTACGACAATCAACCGAACGCAAGTTCCAACAAATGCACTAAGATCAAGCAAACTGATATCGCCAACAGTGTCGTCATAATAGATTTTGTGGAATATTCTATTGGGGTTTTCATAAAATTCTATCTCATTAGTTTCCGTATCATAGATGTGATACCCTCGAGGATCGTTATAATCAGACCAAGTAAACTCATAAGTATTACCAAGATAAACAACGTTACCGATACGACTACGATGATGGAAGTGCCCACTACAAACAAGAGGAAACTTGCTGAAAAGTTTAGTATCCATTCCGTGGTCATTCGTATGCCCACGATACATTTGGAAACCAGCAAATTCAAAGTGCCCGAATACGGCTTGTGCATTTGAGGCATTAACAATCTCCATAGTTTGGTCATAGTTACCCGAACAAATCCAAGGAACTAGTAGTACGTTTTTACCGTCGACGATAATATTTTCTGCCTCGGAATATGTAATTACGTTTGGATATTCCCGCAGCAGCAGATCAAGTGCGTTTACTTCATTAGTGTTCTTGAAGAAGGTATCGTGGTTTCCTGCGATCATATGAACATCGATACCAAGTTCAGTTGTTCGGTCGAAGAAATATTCCTTACACTTCTTCAGTGTATTAAAGTTGATGTACTTCCTACGATCAAAGACGTCACCCAGATGGATGATTGTCTTAATCTGTTCGCGCTCAAGATGAGGAAAGAAAACTTCTGTGTAGAATTTATTAAAGAAGTTGTCAAACGGAATTGAATCCGATCGTGCACCAAAGTGGGTGTCAGTGATTAGTGCGACTTTCATGCAGAGCGGATCGCCTTACGAATATCTGCATAAAATTCATCGAGGATTGCTCGCACCTTTGCCTTTTCAGAAGGTGTTGCACCACGAATGTCAAAATAGATGTTGGCATTTAGTGATGATTCACCTGCTTCTTCTTGCATGTCCGAAACTATGTCATTAGTTAGAAGTTGTGTATTAATTATCATAATAATCTCACTTAGCAGGGGTGGATGAGGCAGCAGGAGCCGTTTCATCAACCGCATTCTGAATTACATCGACGGCTTCAACAGTAGGGGTTTCGCCATCAGCGGCAAGATGCACAAGGTTAATCCGTCCATCACACAGCATATAGTGTTGATCTACGCCAAGACGACTGGATTCGAGATAGATGCAACCTGAATTCTGACGAGTAACTTGGGATACATTTTCTTCGTACTTTCCGACAATATAGAAAAGGAGAAGAAGTGGAATACCCAAACCAGCAGCGACTATAAGACTTGTGGTATTTTCAGAAACCCATTTAAAAAACTTACTCATATAAAACTCCTTACATTAATAATAGAACCACTATACCCTAAACTCGGTCAAGAGTCAAGGTTTTTTTCTTCTTTCTTATCAAAATATTTTGGTCGACGTTTTGGCATAGGATTCTTTGGGGGTTGATTCTCCATAGAACTATCATACGAATCATCGATTTGTTTACGAAGATAGTTGATAAACTCATTAGTATGCTCAGAACCATCTGCGTCTTCAGTAATGATGCTACTAACATCTAGATTCTGAATGTAGCGATACTTGGTCGCCATATACTTCTTCTCTTTCTGGATTCTTCGTAGAAAAGCATAATATGTAATTTGAGTAAAGTAGGCAAAGGGATTTGAGGATTTGGCAGGATCAAAGTTGTCAACATAAGTAATGCAGTTCTCAATACCATCTAGCACCATCTCTTCTCGATATGTGTAGTTGATAAAGTTTGCTTTATATGCAAGATGGTTTGCGATCTTAACAAAACACTCGCCGATATAGTTCGGAACTCGAGGTTTCGGTGTGCCGTTTTCTTTGGAAGCAATAACCTTTTCTCGATGCGCCACTATGGCAGCAAGAAATTCTTTATTGTTTACGTAATGTACGTTAGTCTTTGACTTTACCATTATAAATCCTCATTAATATAACTTTCATCATACCTCGAAAACAATGAAAAGTAAATAGTTTTTTTAAACTTTTTATTCAACAATTCTATTGACTAGTTGTCGTATTCGAGGTATAAAGACTATGTCGTCTATGAAATAAACCTTCTAATTGAGTAGCTTATGCCTGTTAAGAAGTTCTGAAGGACAATCCCAATCTTCATAAACATCAATTTCGTTAGTAGGTGGGTTGTCTCTCGTCTCAATAAATGATGTATACTGAGTTTGTATATCTGATTTCAATGTTCCCACGATCATAATACTGTCAGAGGCAATCTGAAATTCTGCACCTTCGCAAATAGGCAACCATGTTTTAAATGCAAATCCTTCTGCAGTTCCATTCGGTGTTGCGACTTGATATGGAATAATCTGAACAGGATTCTTTACACTAATTGTTTTTTTAAAATCTAGATCTGTGGTCTCGACAGCATTGGTGGAGCACATGATCATCTCTCCATCTTTCAATTTAAGTAGTCTGATATGATATTCAGTCATCAATTGCCAACCTTACAATTTTGTAGTTGAAGCCTTCTTCATTATAAATTTTGATGCGCTCGACCATATGATTCAGCGTATAATTTTTCTTTGATTTCCACGACAGATCATCACCAATATCAAAAAGATTGCATCGTTCTTTCTGATTTCCCTTTCTTAATCCGCGACCAATAGACTGGAGATTTCTAATGCGAGATTTAGATGGAGAAGCAAATACCACGTTATGGAGGTTACGTATATTTATTCCTGTGGAAAAGGTTCCGTATGAGGCAACAATAATTGCATCAGTTTCTTTTTCGGTAATGGCACGGATCTGTTCTCGTTGTGTAGTATCTGTTCCACCGTAAACGAAGAAAACTTTTCGAGCAGTTCCTGCTTTTTCTTTAATCATTTTATATAAAACATCACCATGTTTCTCTACAAACTGAAACAGAACTAGCGTGTTACCTTTTTGCGTAACTGAGAGATTACGAATAACCACGTTTCGTTTGTGGTTTCTTACCAACCAGTCCATTTCTTCTTGATATGTATGATTCTTAACTGCCTTTTTAGTTTCGTCTGTATAATCTAGAAGCAAACAGGTGATTTTTAAATCAGCAAGATCTTTATTGTCCATCAGTTCCTTAGTAGTAATTACCCTGTGAACCTTACCGAACAGACCCTCGAGAATTAACTTATGCGTTTTAGTTCCATCGAGAGTACCAGTGGTTCCAATGCGAAACTTAGTCTTGGTGCACTTATTGAAAATTGAGGTAAGAGACTTCGCCTTAAAAAGATGCGCTTCATCTCCGTAGATAACATCAAATTCATCGAAGAACTTTTTCGGCAACTTGTAGATAGACTGCCACGTTGAGATGACGATGTTTGATTGGTTTGACTTTTCAAAACCAGCATAAATTTTGGAGCAGTTATTTGCAACATGCCACGTAGGATCATTGTGCGAGTAATCAGCAAAGTCACCATACATCTGTTCAACCAACGATGTCGTGGGAACAATTACCAACTGCTTGCGATTAAATTTCTGGTGGTATCGCAGTAGTAGATAGATAATTAGAGATTTACCAGATGCGGTTGGGGAGAGCAGCAAAGTTCTGCCGATACGAATCGCATACTTGACAGCATCGATTTGATATTCTCGTGCCTGAATCGGATTGCCTTGCGAGGTAAGGTTCAGACTCTCGGCAAATTCTTCTAGGTATTCAATGTCAACTGGGTCACCAATCGGATCCATGTTGACATCCATTTCGTAATCAGATCTCGCAGCAAACTCTCTTAGATATGGAAGCAGACCAACGTAAAGTTCCTTGGTCCACATGTTAAACATTCGTGCTTTACCATCCCACATTTTTGCCTTGTAGGTTGGCATAAATCTGGCACCAGGAACGTCGAAAGTGAAGTAGTCGTTCAACTCGGAAGCAATCGACGGATCGCTTTCGATATTCAAGTAGACTTCATCTTTCTTGGTAACTGTTAAGTCGGGCACTACATCAATCCGTTAGTAAACTTTGTCCACTCAATGGCATTCTTGATTTCCCAACCACGACCATTTAGCGAACGGATAATCTGCTCTAGTTGATAGAGCATTGCTTTCATATATTCTACTTTGTCAATACAACGAATAACATCTTCGTCGCAGTTGACAATATCTTCGACTTCATTCTTCAGAGGTTTCAATCCCTGAAATTGATTCCATCCAAGTTCTTCTAGTTCTTCGCGAGTCATTTCACCGCGATAGTATTTAAACTTACTACGGCGAAGACGCAGGTAGTCTGCCTCGCATTTGCGAAGTTGTAATTTAGTATTGGTTAGGATGTTGAGATATTTTGCATGTAGTTCGGCGATTTGAATCGAAGACTTACCAAGATCCAACTCATTGATCTTAGCATCTTTTGTCCACATGTCTTGAATTTCAGATAGTTTCATATTACCTCACAAAGAATAATTTAATCAAAATATAATTTTATATTGTCTCAATTGTATAATATCTATATTTAAACGCAGCAACTCCTACAAGATACTCAACAGAACCACCAGCAATATCGAAATCTAGTGCCTCGAGACTGATAGGAAATAGATCATAATATGTAATCTTGACGTTTGGATTGTTGTCAGAATCCAGAATAAAGAAGTCAGCGTCTGAGAAGTTAGCAACTGCACCCAGTCGTTTCTCTGGAACTGCGGGGAATCTGTATGACTGCGACTTGTTCCAGTTTACATATTGGTCGTGGTTTTCTGGGAATGATAAACCTACCAACCATTTATATAGTTCTGTGTAATTTGCCATGTTTTCTTGAACAAGGAATCGAATAACAAGTTCGCCGAACTGTGGTTTCTCTCCTGGATTATACAATGCTGACAGTGGAGTTTCGGTTGTGGTAAATCCAATGCTAAACGATGGGATGTTTGCTGCTTGACAGAAATATGATACGTTTGGTAGTGTATGGATCTGGAACTTAAAACCATTTGGTTTCAGATAATCGAGATCGCTTGGTTGCGTATTGCTCCAAGATCCTTCAGTGATGTTTGTTGTTGTAGATACTACCATTGAATTCCTCCATTGCTGTATATTTATAATGAAAAAAGGGGAGAGCATTTCTGCTCCCCCCAGTTTCTGCAACCCTCTCTTCTGAGAAGAGGTATTGATTACATAAGGTTAGTAACCTTAACACGACGATAGTAGTGGTTGCGGTTAGCAGTGAACGTATCAGCGTCTGTGTCACCATTCGACTTAAGAACGAATGGGTTAGCAATCATGCCGTAACGAGTCTTGAAACCAATCTTAGGTTGGAAGGTGTTAGGGTCGATCGCACGAACCATTTGTAGTGGAACGTATGGGCAATAGAAGATACCTGCGTCATAAGCATTCGCACCCTTATAACCAACAACGTAGAACTGCGATGCAGCGCCAGCATTTGCTGAGTAAGGATCAACGTATACCTTGTAACGACCGTTAAGAACACCAGCAAAAGTATTGCCTGTATCATCAACATTCAGAGTTGGCGAACCAGAAAGTGCAGCACCAGTATCAAGCATACCTGCCATTGCAAGAGCAGCAGCAACGTCTGACGAACAGATAATGAAGTTACCCTTACCACGACGAGTGTCTTGAGCAATTACGTTCGCATCGCGTTCGATGTTGAACAGAAGACCCTTGAAACGCTCAACTGACCAACGACCGTTTGAGTCAACATCAAGATCGAAAGTACCAGCAGTTGCAGTCGATGCTGCACCTGGCTTAGCAACCTTATAGATCGTGCGGATAACTTCGCGGTTGATTTCAGCAAGAATTTCTTGTGAAAGGATGTTCGAGAGTTCTGACTCAGCGTCAAGACCGTGAATTGCCTTGAGATCTTGAGCAAGTTCTACTGTGTATTCTGCTTTAAGAGCACGTGTCTTAGCAGTTACAGTTGTCTTCTCGATGCTGAATGCCATCTCATTGAAGTCAGTTCCGCCTGATTCACCAAGTGCTTCAGCGTCAGCAGTAGCAATACCAGTACCTGTGGTGTAAGAACCGTCAACTGGGTTTGAACCAGCATGAGTTCCTGTACCCGAGAAGTCTGTATCTGCTTCGTTGAAGAGTGCTTCCGTACCCGTCTGGGTAGTGTATGCCGACTTCATTGCGAAGATAAGACCAACTGGTCCAGTCATTGGTTGAACGCCAGCAACGTCATATGCCATCAAGTTTGGCAGAGCACGACGAACGAGCGAGATTAGGATTGGATCGTAGTTATCGATGCCAGATCCAGTTGCGTTTGCAGGAGTTTCGAACAACGCAGTCTTTTCTTCTTGAAGAGCCTTTTGTTGGTTTTCGAGAACGACAGCAGTAACTGCACGCTTGTAGGAATCCTTAATTTGTCCCATGCCTTCATGGTTTAGGACAGGCTCCCACTTCTTTTGTAGAGATTCTGAAAGAAACATTTTTTTCTCCTTGTAGGGTTTTTTTATTTCAACTTATTATTTATATTAATTTAGATTTGGGATGCCATTCTGTCTAGTGCCTTTGAGTACTTCTCCATAAGAGGAGATGAATTATACTCAGTTGACTCATCTAGACCGTCAGTCATCTTTTCTTCCGTATTAGGTTGTGCTTTAGGGAAATAGTTTTCTCTAATGACATTCAACTTTTCTTCGAAAATTTCTGCGTTCTCGAATTCTACATCAGCGACAATACTTACAAACTTTTCAGCGTCGGTCTTTGCGAGGTTTTCGGTAACCGCGATTAGGACGCTTTCTCTTTGAAGTCTTGTATTTTCAGCATGCAGTTCTACATTTGCAGTCATAGTTTGGTCCACACGGGATTGAAGATTTTCAATCTCGACTTGCATTTCACCAAGCACATCATATTTCTCTTCAGGAACTTCAATATAATGTTCCGAAAACAGATTCTTAAGTCCTGCAATAAACGATTCAGTGATGTCAGAACGCAGACCGTTCTCAACAACGAGTTCGTTTTCAGCAATATACTGTTCAGCGACATAAGTTAGGTAAGAATCAACCTTCTCAACAAGTTCGGTTTTAAATTCTTCCATAAGGTCAGAAGCTTCTTCGATAAGTGCTTCTTCAAGTGCCGCTACCTTAACGTTGACAGACGCAGAAACCATTGCTTCAAACAGCGATGCTGCTTTACCACGGAATTCTTCTGACAGATTTTCGTTACCATCAAATAGAGTTGCGAGTTCTGCTGAGAAATCTTCTTCAAGATCATCTTCGCCTTCGTCTTCATCTTCTTGATCATCATCGTCTTCGATTAGATCATCATCTTCTGGTTCAAACTCTTCTTGATGAACGTTGCCCTTAGAAGATGCTTGATTCACAACCGAAGTTGGATCAGCAACAGTTTTGAAGTTTGGTGCATCACCTGGACCAGATGCAGATCCTGACGAGTCAGAAGTATCCTTGGCGTTTACGGCAACCTTTGCACCCTGATTTTCGTCAGCATCACCATCACGGTCTTGGTGTGGTGCGTCTGCCGAAGAACCTTGGCGTGGTTGAGTTTGGTCGCCCGATGTATTTGACTTAGATGCCTTTGAGGTATCTTTACCGTTCGAGGCACCCATCTTTTCTGAGGAAGATGTGACCGAATTACCTTGCTTTGGTGCGGTCATATCACCGTCAGAAGCTTCAGTAATCGCTTGCTTTCCCGCAAGCAACTCTCTGATTTTTCTTTCTACAGTCATTTTTTTCTCCTAATTTTCGGAACTTAGTCTTTTATTTATAATAAAGAAACTTTAAATCTTAGCAAGTCTATTGAGGAAATTCTCAAATACTACCATTTTTGCTTCTTCGAGTTGCTTTTTGCTTGCCTTCTTAATGACTTTCTTTGCCATATCAGATGCTTGTTCAGTCCAAAGACCATCAACAATTACCCATTCTTTATTTTCCATAATGCCTCTTACGAATGCATCAGGAGCAGAAGGATCGGCAACAATATCTGCTGCGGTTGCAAGATGGAAGTCGTCTTGAACGATTTGAATTCCATCTCTATTCTCTTTCAGAGTACCAAGTCCTCTTGAAGAAACACCAAGTTGACCACCTGATTCAATCAGACCACGAGCAATATTTCCCATGGGAGTATCAGTGATCTTCGCCTTACCCATCCAGTTATCACCATCTCGGCGAAGTTCTGTAACGATGTGCGAAACACGATCGAGGTTGATCGAAGGACCATCTGGGTGACCAAGTTCGCCAAATGCTCTCTTGTTCTCCACTGCTTCCTTCATATAACGCTCGACTTCTTTTTCCATAATATCAGCAGGATACATGCGTCCATTACGATTCTTGAGATTTGACTGTAGGAAAACACCTTCAATGAAGAGGGATTTCTTGCCGTCTTTTTCTTCAGTGATATAACGAACGTTGTCGTTTACTTCAGTAATTAATTTCATTATCCTAGATCTCCATTGGAATTTTGGTGCTGCTGCGAACCATAACCAGAAATCTTCGCGAGTTCTAGAACTACAGCGCCAGTTCCTGATGAGAAATCAACAACAATATCTGATCCATTATGTTCATTATCAGACCATCCCATAAATTCCATCTTTCCTGAACCAGAAAGATAGTATAGTACTTGACTATTTCTAGTAATTGTTGCAGTAGTATTTACTGCACACGCCCAATGAAGGGTGCGAATATTTGCTTTGGGTGAAGACTGAGATTCTGAAGTCTTCTTAAGATCTGTTGCAAGTGCAATCGTAGCAGATCCAGTGCCACGCACTTTAACCACACCGTGCACTTGGGTTAGTTTTAGAACTGATACAGTTGCTGCCATTTGCTATTTCCTTACTGGTATCTTGCTTTTTTCTGATTACGAAGAATCTTAAAATCGTGACCATCAACCTTACCATTCTTATTCGCGTCAATCTTATGTTGATCGCCCTTTAGTGCTTCAGACTTCAAAGAACTTTGCATTTCTTGCTTTGTTCTTTTATGTTTCTTTTTAAAATCTGCATGAGACAATGATTCCATGTCCATTGCCAGATCTTTCATACGACCTTCTTCTAGATCGACTTCTTCCTTGGCAAGTCTATTTGTTGCCTTGTCGATACCCTTTGCTCGATTCATCCAGCGATGACCGAGTTTTTCGCCTTGTTTATGTGCAGGACTATCATAATTGTTTTTCTTTTTTGCTTTCTTCAGAGAAGCATTAACATCGGCAGCTGCATTCTGTGCATCAGAATGTTTACGAGCAGTATGCGCCATATCCCGTGCTGCTGATGCTGTATACGATGATAGAGTTTTTCTCGAAAGTTCGTCGATCTGCTCGACTTCTTCTCCGTACATCTTATCAAGTGCACGGTTGACACCAACTTTACGGTTCTGCATCTTCTTTAGCTGACCATCATAACCCATCTTTGGTTTACGAGCAGTAAAGTCAGCAGCTGCCTTCTTAGCATAAGCACCCATAGTTGATTTTGAAAGTTCGTCGAGAGTTTCAACTTCTTCTACAAACAATGAAAGAGTTTCATCGATCTGTTCCAGTAATTGTTTAAACGTCTTCATCGTTTTCCTCTTCCGTTTCTAGTTCTTCGCTCGAATTAAAAACAGCGGTTGCCATTTCTTCTCGACGAGCAGAAAGAATGTCTGCAAGTTTTAGATCGAATGCAGCGTTAAAATCATCACCCGCATCGACCATATTACCTGTTTCAATGTTATTTATTAAACTTTTAATTACCTCAGTATTATCCATTATTGTTGTCCTTCATCTGGTGGCGGTTGCATCGCAGGTTCTAACTGGACTGGGTCTGCCGAATTATCTAATTCAATTTGTGCAATATCGTCATCTGTTAGTTTAAGAATATGCTTCTGAATATATGCTTTACTATATAAAGTACCGATATAATTTGCTACTCCGTTGAGAATCTCAACACGAGATTGTATAATTTGCTGTTCTTTCGACTCAGTATAATATGCATCAGTAGCATACTTGTATTCAATATTATTTCTGATCAAATTCCAGTCTGCCTCAGTAATAATACCCTTGATAATTAACTGAGTCTTAAGAAGATCATCGAACAGAAGAGAAAAACGACGACGAAGTTTAGCAATAAACTTAGTAAACTTCCATTCGTCGCGGTTAATTTCAGCAGCACGACCAAAGTTTAGACCTGACTGCTGTTGCATTCTTGAAATCGGAACGTTCAATGCTTGAAATAGTTTCTTCTGGAAGTAGTCGATGTCTCCGATTTCACCGAGACTCTGACCACCTGGAAGAGTTTCAATCTGAGTACCACGTCCACCTTCGCGGCGAGGCAACCAGAAGTCTTCAAGCATTGACATAAACTTTTTGTCATCACGGATCTCACCAGTATTACCATCATATACCAGTTTATTTCTATACTGGTCCATAATACCTTTAAGATATTGTTCCGCTTTTAACTTAGGGAGATTACCAACGTCAACATAAAATACGCGACGTTCTGGTGCTCTCGAAATTCTATAGATTACTGCAGCGTTTTCCATCATGCGCAACTGATTGGCGGGACGAATCGCTTTATGTAAATACGACAAAGCAATGTTCTTATCCTGATCACTCAGACCAGACGGAACATAGCAAATCGCATCACGAGTAACCTTCATTGTTGCAGCAGATCCAGGAGAAGCAGTATGTGCTTTATCTAGAACAATACCACGTTCATTATAAACAAAGTATTCTTCAATCTTCTTGATGAATTCAACACCTGATTTTTCATCTTTTTCTTTAAAGATCTCGCGAACTTTTTTAATCTTACGAGGATCAATAAAGCGAATATCGGTAATACCATTTTTAGGTTTTGCCGTATCAATTACTTTGTGGAAATAAATTCTACCATCAATATACCAACGACGATAATAGTCTTGCGCTCTAAGATTAAACTCTAAGAGATCCAGAATTGTTTCAAATTCTTGTTGAATCTTTTTCTTAATTGGGTCAGATAGTTTGACATTATCAAGATTGATTTCAACAGGACGTTCATCATCGAGGTTTGAAATAGAATCATTCACGATATCATCAATCGCAGAATCGACATCTGCCATAAAAGCAATGTCGCGATACTTTTTAATAAGTTCTGCCTCGGTGTTGGCGGTTCCTTCTAAGTCAAGGTAGGTGCCAAAATAACCACCTGCCTTTATGACATCAGAACCTCCATCGTCCGTCGGCGGCACAAACGATTTCTCCGTCGGTGCCGCCTTGGATTTCTCAACTTTATAACCAAAAATTTCCATAATTCAATTTACTTTTCAATATTACGCAGGAGTAGTCTTCGAACGACCGCGAGTAGTGGTATAGTGCTGATATTGGAAGGTTACGGTGTACTCTTCAATCACATCGTTCTGTCCATACTGAAGAGCGATTTCCGACATATTGATCGGGAATGCTGAAGCCAGTTTATAGGTCTGAAGAACACCGTCATTGCGATCGAGATGCTCGACCGTCATATCGGTTTGATAATCACGTGGTGTGATGTAACCAGTATTATCCGTCAGATTATTCATTCCATCCATCCATGCTTCAAATGGGCGACGAAGTGAAAACTCTGTGTCGTTTACAATGGTAATTGTGAATGGATCGAAGATACGTTCACCAGCGAGTTTAACCTCACGACCACGATACTGAAGTAGGGTTGGGTTTACATTAGATGCAGGAACTGCAGCACCAGTAACCAACAGAGCGTATTCCTTGTTGGGAACATTAACATATGCAGGGAAACCCAGAATTACGCGGAATTGATTTGGTCTTGCACCACCAGCACCTAGTAACCCCTTAAATTTTGAAATATCCATATTAGATTCTCCTAATCTTTTTTATTTATAGGGTTTAAGCGCCGACTTCTTCAAACGTAATTGAAGTTCTCGTAGCGATGAAATTCAGTTGGATGAAGTTGATCGATTTTGCTGGTTTGATAAAGATGTCAGCAACGAATTCGTTACGGTCAATTACCTCACCAGTGTTATTCGTATCATCACAAACTACTCGGAAGTCATAGATACCACGACGACCACGAACATCGCGGAGGAATGGTTCTACAATGGACTTGAACTGAGCGCGAGTAAACACGTCATTGAATTCGAACAACTGATACTTAGCAGCAGTCGAAATTGCTTTTTCAAGAACGATAAACAGACGACGAACATTAATGCGATCAAACGCTGAAGGTTTCGCCAGCAATGTTTTGTCGCCATAAAGAACGATACCATTTCCTGGGAGATTAGCAACAGGATTGATACCATTCTTATAAAGTTCGTCACGTTCTGTTTGGTTTGGAGTCCAAAGAAGTTTAACAACGTTCTTAATCGCACCACGATTTAGACCAGCAGGTGAGAACCAAGGATCGTTGGTATTGTCAGTACGAGCACAAAGACCAGCGATGTCAGGGTTCAAAGGAACGTTGACATATACGTCATTGTAACGATCGTATTGACGCTTCCAACCTGAGTCAGCAACAGCATACGAACTAAAACGAGTTAGAGTATCTACGAAGTAATCAATTACGTCTGCTGCTTCAGAACCAGCATTGTTCTTAACATCAGCGAGGGCAGGAGAAACAAACGTAACGCAATCTAGGCGACCCAGTGAAAGGGTATCAATCGCATGCTGACAAACAGCAGCAGAGTGACCACCAGTAATTACCAGAGAGATATCTACTAGTTCTTTATCAGCGAACAGTGAGTATCCTGCTTCAAGATCACCGTTGCAAGGAGCATCATCAACACCACCTGTGAAAGTGCAAGTGTGCTCACCGTTAGCATCAATGTAATCATAAGTACCTGCAGCGGCAGCAGCACCCCATGCAAGACTTTCTTCTTCAGCTTGGGATGGGTGTTTTGTCCACCATGCATACTTTGATTGTGTATTAACTACATTCTTGTAGTAGATTGATCCACCGTCATTGCCTTTTGCATCAGAAGCAACTGACAAGTTGGCGAACTTCTCAAGAACTGTTCCCACAGTTCCAGTAAACGCTCCAACTCCGTCGACTACAATTACGTGGACTTCATCATTAGATGCACCTTTGGCATCAGCATAGTCAGAAGTTCCTGGAGCACCAGCGAAATTCGATGCATAATCCCATGTATCAAATCCTGTTGAGTCGCAGATTGAAACAATAAGACCATTGCCTTTTTCGCCAGGATACTTTGCAGTAAATTCCATACCCTGATTACCGTCGCTGAAACTGTCTTCGTAGACATCTCCGTTTGGAATATAAACTGCAGGTTGACCGCATCCGACAGCGTTTCTTGCTGCTGTTCCACATGCGCGAACGAGTTTGAGATTGTTGGTGTATGCGAGGAAGTTTGCAGCAGAATAAAAGTCTACTGAGTTAGTTGAGGTTGGTCCAGTAAACTTTTTTACAAGTTCGTTCTCGGATCCAATAGTAACGATTTCTTCCGCTGGTCCCCAATTGAAATTACCTACGAATGCGCCAATAGAAGTCGAAACTGCTGGAACAACATTAGTAAGGTCTTGTTCGGTAACTAGGACTCCAGGCGATAACTGAAAAGCCATGTTTTATTCTCCTTGTGTTAAAATGATTCAGTCTCATCTTGTTTTTTATTTATAACTCGTGTATTTTGTGTTTATCGATATGTCGTATCGACTTTCCAATAATCACCCCCAGCAATAAACACTTCTTCTTCTCTTCCATTGACAATAATACCAAAGGGAGTGAGTTCTTCTTCAATCTGTCTCATTTGGGTGTCATATAACTTCTCACGAATATCTATATCTGTCAAGTCTTTAAAGTAAGTATTTGTGGTTAACCATCCGAACAGTACTAAGCACATTGCTAAGTCGTCATGATAACCTTCGTCTGCTTGATATGATCCTGCTTTTTCAATAAACGTTGATAATTCACTAATCGTATCAGCATCAAAAATTTGTAACTTCATTTCCTCTAGTAACGACTTAAACGTAAAACAACCCTGTCTCTTAACTTGCTTTGACATTCTGACACCAAAGGTAGTCGTTCTGCCAAAACCTGGAGACAGATATTGTTTGTTCGCATCTCGAGCAGTTGTAAGAATATTATCATATTCTAAGTCGCTATGTAAAATATCAGCGACTTGCTGCCCAATATCATTTACTTCAATCAATACATGTGCGGAATTATAATCTCTTGCAACCTTATTTATAATATTGGGAAATAGAAGTGGAGCGATCTTGTTATCACGATACTTTGCCACCATCTTATATGGAACAGATGTAACATCAATTACGACTGCAGTTGAATAGTCTCCGCCAATACCTCTGGCAGTATCAACAGTTATCGCATATGTTCTCTCTGGCATAGGTTCTTCAAAGATATCCAATCCATCTTTAGCATAGACTGGATCGATAGAACTCATATTCCCCAGAGTTTTCGCATTAATAAGTGTATTACTCGAACCGAGGAAATTACACATAACTTCCTGATTGAATTTAAGTTCGCCGAGCATTTTAAGTTGCTCTTCTGCCCATGCATCATCACGCCCAGGAATTTCGCTATATGGAATGAACATAGGTTCAAATCCATTGACACCTTTTTCTGCTTCGTTCCAGAATTTCCAGAAGTGATTGTAACCAAGAGGTGTCGATGTCAATAGAATCTTGGTGGTTTGACCAGCGGAAATTGTAGGATAAACCGAAGCAAAAAACTGTTCAGCAACGGTGTTTGGAATGATCGCTGCTTCGTCGATATACAACCAGTTAACCGACTTACCACGAATACCAGAGGCAGTCGTAGCAGCAGTAAATACCTTGGATCCGTTTTCTAATTCAACGTCACCCTTGTTCCATGTCTTTACACCTTGCTGCATCCACAGTGGTAAGTTTTCATACATACCTTGGTAGCGATTCATAACTTCGCGAGCAGCAGATGTTTTGTTGGCAAGGATAGCAACTGTTTTTGCTTCTTTATACAATGTATACCAGAGAATACATGCAGCAGCTGTAATAGTTTTACCCTGCTGACGACCTTCCATAAGAATCGCTTTACGATTATCTAGGATATGATGGACTTTGCGCTTCTGACAGTCATATAGTTTGAATGGAATCAAACCAAGATCGAGCGAAACGATCATGCAGTAATTTTCAATGAAGTAAATTGGATCGTCCTCGCACTTAGCGAGTTCTTCTAATTGTTCATGAGTAAAATTATGTTTATAACCAATCGGTTTTAAATTAATATTACCGTGATATGAGGATTCTTCTTCATTCATGATCAATGATCTTTGCTTTCTCTGCCTTTAATGCTTTGAGTAGATCGGAAGTACTACCAGAGAAAATAATATTGTTCTGAGTATCAATTTGCTGAGACTTCTTGTTGTCGTCTTGTAAAACTTTTTTCTTCTTCGCCTGTAGATCGAGTAGATCTTTAGCGGCATCACCCGTTGTTTTGATTAATTGACCGACAACTTCATATGCCCGAGGGCTGTCGCTGGCAAGAGCAACACCTAGCATTCCATCAAGTGCTTGTTGACTTTTGTCGATAAGATCGTTGATTTTCTTACGGGCAACTTGATAATCGTCTTCGATATCGTCGCCTGTTGGTATGTACGCAACAGGAACTTGAATTGGTGGAGCAGGTGGGATAACTACTGCGGTAGATGTTGGCGCAGACTGAGTCCCAAAAATCTCATCTAATTTTTCATAGTTATTCGAAGAACTCATCAAATGTCTCCACATAGTCCCACACACCAACTTCTGGTGTTACGTCGGATGGTGTTGTTGTCACTGTATATCTTTGTCCATTGTTGATATCAACCGTGTCATTTGCGTATGTATTCGCAATAGCAGTTCGAATGATACCTTGCAGTTCGACTGGACCGTAGAAATTTAATCCAAGTTTGAAATTCAAAGTCCAGATAACTGACTGTCTCTGAGCATAATCGCCTTCATATTGATCTTCATAATCGATTCCTTCCAACGTTATTTGCAAGTCACGTTTGATACCCATCTCTGGAACATCATTAATCGTAACACAAAAGTCTGGATTGAAGAATGGTAGAATCTGCTCAATAATTTGCAATCCATCATCTTGGTTCTTTGCGAAAACGTAAAGAGAAATCGACATGTCATATGGAGTGCTAGTAAACTGACTGCGTAACTTATTTGTATCGTCGCCAGCACCTACAGCAATGTTTTTTGTCAGTATGTTGATCTTGCGAGATGGATTGTAATTGAGTCCAGTGATTTCAAACCCAATTCTTGGTAGTGTAATTGCTATGCTTGCAGGATCGATAGTAGGAACTGAGGCAATACGAGCAAGAAATTTCTGCTTAGTAGAATATGCTAACGGAACACGAAGACTCTGCGCAAATTCTCCCGCAGAGTTTTTGCGCTGAACAACAATGTTGTTGAAGATGGTACCAAAGGCAATAATCGCTTTACGAATATGCGAGTGATAGAAAAATTTACCAGCGAACATTAGTTCCTCACCAACACTTCGCCGAATGGATTGATAGACGTAAAGTCTATGATTCCATCATACGCAAGATTATCAAAGTCTTCATTATTTGCTAGAGGATCAATTTCGGTCACCGAATATCCTGCCAAGATTAGAGAATCACCAGAGTTTAGCAATAGATCATCGCCACCCTCAAGTAAGAACTGGTATGCATATTGATCTTGAGACTTATCATCGATAACATCGATTTCTGCATTCCCAGTAATAAATCTCTCAGAACTGTATTCAAAGACTTCGCATTTCAGTTTGAATATGTTAATCTTACCGAGTTGGTAAAACGGATTAAGAAAATCAACATACTTGATTTCAAAGAACGTCTTAGTTTTTGGAAAATAAAGTATGTCACCTTCTGACGGTCTTGTTGTCAGTTGCAGACTGTCAGCGTTATCCGCGACAGATTCTTCCCAACGTCTCTTAGAAACTACGAAGGTTGCTGATGCTCTAAACTCAAATCCGAACTTGGTGAACAGATCGCCTTCACCTTCAAATCCTTCTACGTTCTCTAGATACATTTCCAGAGGATAGAATTGACTGAAGTATGATAGCGGATCTTCGCCGAAAATTGGATCTTGGTTAGCAATTGTTCTTGGAAGATAGTAAACGTCATGTCCATAAATCTTAAGACTTTCAATGACAAGATCCTCCACCAAACGCTGTTCGTTTGTTGTTCCCGAGGTATTACCAGATTGAAAGTAAAAATTCGTTGGCATCTCTTATCCCGTATAGAAATCGACAGGAAGTTCTGACTTGAGTTGCATTTCGTTTTCGATTTGTTTAATCTCGTCGACTGCTTCGTCATAAACTTGCTGACCATTCAGAAGAACACCACCTGGAAGTTGGATTCCTCCAAACTTCTTCATGTTCTCACCCCATTGACGTTTGATCAATGCAGTGGTATACATCTTTAGGAACATGTCATTATAGACTTTAGTGTATTCTGCTGGATCTAGAATGCGATAACACTCAACGATAATGTAATCACCGACTTGGAATGTCTCTTTCCAGTTTACGTCGATATAAAGTTTATCTGTTTTTCTGTTAAATCTAATCGAACGCTGTCCAGGGAAAATCTGGTCATACATCTGTAGAGTTGTTTTAACTTGTGCATAGTAGATAAGGTCTGCTGCCAGAAGATTATACATGTCATTAAGTCTAAACTGATAGACCAAGTTAAACATGTTGTTTGGATTTTCCATACCATCGCTAGGAGCATTGAAATTGAACAACTTGATGATGCCAATTACTGCGTCTGGAATGGGAATATACTGGTTATCTAAATCACCAGCGGTATAAAACAGAGAAGATGCAAGCGTACGAGTAAAACCAGAATTAAGACCAGTTACAGGTTCGCTTACTAGGAATACTCCCGTTGTCACACCAACTGTGGCAGTCGTGCCATCTAATGAAATCAAATAACAAGATGCACCCGATGTTTCGCCGACGAGTTTTTCGCCGAGAGTAAACGAGGGAGAACTTAGTCCGCTAAATTTAAGAGTGTTGCCTGTAATTTGATGCTTAAGATAAGTTCTTTCGACACCATCGAAATGGTATTCTTGAAAATACTGCAATGCATCGTCAACCCGATCAGAAACTTGATCTTCGTCTACGTTAATTTCGATTACTGGGAATCCGAGTCTACGGAGAGAGTAATCAATTAGTCCTTGTCTAGATGAAATTGCCATATCTTGTCCTCTTTGGGACTATTTATAATGAACCCATGTCGTAAACTGAAGGATTTACGCCAGCGATATCACCTAAGTCGATTGTTCCAGGAATTGTAAAAAATTCTGGATTGTATCCACCAACTTCGATAATACTTCCGTCGGTTTTTTTTGAGTATAGTGTTCCGTCTGCTAAATTTACCGCAAGTTCTCCGACTGCAATTTGACCTGCAGTGGGAACTGCACTAGCAGTCTCACTTCTTTTGAGTTGAATAACTGTTGACATTAGTTAAGCAGAGTCCCCGAAGAATCATAAATTGCAACACGAGCGAGAGAATACCACTGTGTCGTCGATGATGCCATCAATTCAATTGAACCGTTTGAAGCAACAGAAATACCAGCATTAATCAATCCAGCATCGATATATGCCGAAGTCGCAGGATAGATCGTAAGAGTGCTTGCGCCTTTATTGACAATTACGATTCTACGACCAGCGGTGGCAGTTGGAAGTCTAACTCCAGTAGATGCAGCAACTGTAGTAACTACGTTATAATCTACGGTTAGAGCAGTAGCACCCGCTTGAGTTGAACCTGCAGCAGAAACAGCGTTGTTATTATCTACAACCGCACCATTCAGTGCTGGTGTTGTTAATGTTTTATTGGTAAAAG
>Ga0208923_1000069_pt1 | contig 25846 bp, 20 predicted proteins | sample ColrivemetaGS575_FD_187620 | JGI IMG/M metagenome (GOLD analysis project Ga0208923, IMG submission 187620) | Estuarine microbial communities from the Columbia River estuary - Freshwater metaG S.575 (SPAdes) (version 2) | ecosystem: Environmental > Aquatic > Marine > Intertidal zone > Estuary ...
GCATTATTACCTGCCATCCCAGAATCTAAAGCTGATATTAATCTACCTGTGTCTATATCTGTACTACTACCAATTAAAACACCTCTAGTAGTATTAATCCTAGCTGTACCATTAACGTCTAAAGTGTAAGCTGGACTAGTAGTACCAATACCTACATTTCCACTTTCTGAAATCACCATTCGAGTAAGAGCACCGGGACCAGTACTAGTTAAGAACTCTAAACGCCCTGCATCATCCCATCCTAATAATCCATCGACTGCTTGTGATGTTGAACGTATCATAGCACTATCAACGCCACGATTTAATGATTTCCAAACAAGTTCTCCATGATTTAAATTTCCACCTTGAATATTTGAAGTATATCTGGATAATGTTAATTTAGGCATTGATGTATTATGTAAGTGCAATAATGCTTGTGGACTAGTAGTACCTATACCTACATTACCTGCTGAATTTATCGTAAAAAGTGTCGAACTTGTATCCGCAGCTGTAAATCTAGCAACCCTAAGACTATCTTGATTTGAACCCATAGTAAGATTCCATGCTTTTCCACCTGATGTATTATGTACTATAGCACCTCCAACACTATTCCAATACATATTAGAAGATAATTGTAAATTATTTGTGTTGTTGTTATAATTCCATACCTGTAAAGCAGCTCGTTCTCCGTTTTTATCAATAAATATACTACTAGGATTAGTATTATTTGCACTTGATTCTAAGATATGCAATAGTGCTGTTGGACTAGCAGTACCAATACCCACATTACCTCCTGGTAACTGGAAACATAAACTTTGCGATGCCATTGCACCATAATCGTAAGCAAATATATTACCTACTGTACCAGTATGACCAAATCCTATTCTTTTTTGAGATGCTGCACCTGCAACATATAAAGAGTGGGTGTTCGCATCTTGTCCTGTAATTAATAAAGAACCATTTGTACCAACACCACCAGGACCAGTAAATCTTCCATTACCAGCAACATCTAATTTAGCAAGAGGACTAGTAGTACCTATACCTATATTTCCATTGTTTACTAAATACATTTGAGATCCTCCTCCTCCAAAAAATGTCAATGACATATTATTTTGTGTATTGTTATTTCCATAATAACCAAAATTTAATTGACCCATATTTCCATTTCCAGATGTTTGTCCAAAAAACATAGCCGACATATTACCACCAGTTGTTAAATTAGGTGTCATAAGAGCAAGAACAGTGGAACCATTTCCAGTTGCGTTATTAACTAACAAATTAGGTGATACAAATCCTGTTGTAAGTGACGTGCTTGCACGAATAGTACCAGATACATCTAATGTAGTTGATGGAGCAGTAGTACCTATACCTACATTACCCGTTTCAGTAATTCTCATTCTTTCTAAATTCCCTGCTGTTGTGAAAAAACGTACTGGACCATTTCTCGCATATACTCCAATACCATAACTACCAGTTGCGTTTAAGATACCACCTGGTAATGATGTTGATAATGTTTCATCAATTATTTGTAAACTCTCCGCATTACTTGGATTTCTAAATTCAGCTATTGTACCACCCAAATTTGATGTTGAACCTACTACATGTAATTTATTATTTGGACTAGCAGTACCAATACCTACATTACCACCCAAAAATGCACTCGTTTGCGAATATACTTGAAAATTTGCTATTGTAGCATTAGTAGTTCCCCAGCGTGTTAGTCGTAAATTCGCACTAGTTGTATTTGTAGCTGATCCAACTTGAATATAACCATATCCATCTGTAAAAGCTCCGTATAAATTAATGTTACTAGTAGTACTATTAATAGTCGAACCTAATTGTATAGCACCTACATTATAATTATCAGCTACGGTAATATTATTACTAGAAATATTTGTTACTGTAAGGTTGCTCATTCGTGCGGTTGCAGTAGTTAAACCAGTAGACAAATTAAGCGTTGCACTTGAAATATTTGTTGAAACAGCATTTGTGTTTAATAAAGTTGCAATTGTTGAGGTTGTAACATTAGCATTTGTAATTTGAGCACTAGCTGACGTAAGACCAGTAGACAAATTAAGCGTCGCACTTGAAATATTTGTTGAAACAGCATTTGTGTTTAATAAAGTTGCAATTGTTGAGGTTGTAACATTAGCATTTGTAATTTGAGCACTAGCTGACGTAAGACCAGTAGACAAATTAAGCGTTGCACTTGAAATATTTGTTGAAACAGCATTTGTATTTAATAAAGTTGCAACTGTTGAGGTTGTAACATTAGCATTTGTAATTTGAGCACTAGCTGACGTAAGACCAGTAGACAAATTAAGCGCTGCACTTGAAATATTTGTTGAAACAGCATTTGTGTTTAATAAAGTTGCAACTGTTGAGGTAGTAACATTAGCGTTAGTAATTTGAGCACTAGCTGAAGTAAGACCAGTAGACAAATTCAATGTACCAGCACTAACATTAGTTGCAACAACGTTTGTTGATGTAATGTTTGTACTAAAAACTGCACCTGTTGTAATTGACGTGCTTGCACGAATAGTTCCAGATATATCTAATGTAGCTCCTGGAGCAGTTGTACCTATACCAACATTACCTCCTGTTGAAATTGTAAGATAATCTGTCTCTGTTCCTGCAACAAGCTTACTAAATGTAAAATCGCTTCTAGAAGTTGATTTTTGTCCAAATAACCACTCTGCTACACCAGCATAATTAAAAAGATGATATCTAGACTCATCACTAGTATTTATAGATATAGAACCTTTTGTAGTTCCATTAGGAGCAATACCTACACTAAATAAATGCGTTGGAGCAGTACATGCAATACCTATATTTCCACTTGTTGCAATATATAAATCTGGGCTAAGCTGTCCACTTTGTAACATCAGATTTTTAGAAGATCTAATGACAACATCACCTGCAATAGATGAATTATTGAACGAACCTGCACCTGCCGCAATGCCAATTTCTAAATTACCATGTGAACTGACTAAATACGTAGAATGACTAGCAGTACCAGAAGTACTTCCTATAACGAAATTTTGCACAGCAGTACTATTTAATCTAAAACTTCCAGTAACGTCTAAAGTGTAATTTGGACTAGCAGTACCAATACCTACATTTCCACCAGTTGTAATAATTGCTCCAACTGTGTTTGAATTTCCTGTAGCTGAAAGTAAAGTACTTGCAACAACTACTCCGGCACTAACATTTGTATTAACTAAATTAGTTGAAGTAATATTAACTGTGGTTAAAGTACCAGCAACTTTTAAGTCACCAGACAAACTTAAATTTCCTCCAGTAAAAGTTGTTGCAGAAATAGTACCTCCGGAAATGTTTGTTGAAATAATATTGGTATTTAATAAAGTTGGAATAGTTGCAGTTGTGACATTAGCGTTAGTTAATTGTGCACTACTACTTGTTAAACCCGATGACAAATTAAGCGTTGCACTTGAAATATTTGTTGAAACAGCATTTGTGTTTAATAAAGTTGCAATTGTCGAGGTAGTAACATTAGCATTTGTAATTTTAGCATTGGATGAAGTTAAACCTGTAGACAAATTTAATGTACCAGAACTAACATTTGTTCCAACAATATTTGTAGATGTTACATTTGTTAAATTAATTGTACCTGATGAAATATTATATAAATATCGTCTAGACATTATATATTATATAAATATATTTTTTTTATATAATTTAAAAGTAAATTATCGTAATTAATGTTTGAACGCACTATATGTTTTTATATTTGTTTTGTATTATATTTTTAGACAAATTTAAAACCAGGAAAATTATTTTGCAATTTAGTCTTTAAATTATCGAAATTTTGTATTATGGATGTGTGTTTTTATATTCTTCAAAATCTTTTATTAATTTTTGAACAGATCCATATAAACTAGCTATAATTTGATCAGAATTTAATGTTCTACAATCTGAATATCCAAACATTTCCTTTTGTTCCACTGCTTTTGGTATAAATGTTTCCACATCCTGTGCAATCCAACCAAGTTTTGAACGGTCAGAGACTTGTTCAGCTGTGTAAATTTCATCTAGCCACGTGTATCGTTTTAATGGAATATTCTTTACATTATCGTAACAAATGTCTAAATTGGCCATAGTAATATTTGTTTTCAATCTGCTATCAGAACTTATAGTCCACGTATTAGTACTTGGTTTTGCAGCACTGTCACTTGATAAATGTAATTGATAAGCTGGAGAAGATATACCTATACCTACATTACCTCCAGGTAACTGTAAAATCAAATTTTGTGCCCCACTACTACCATAATCGTAAGCAATTATAGTACCTATTGTACCATTATGGCCAAATGCTATTCTTTTTTGAAATGCTGTACCTGCAACATATAAAGATTGGGTGTTCGCATCTCGTCCTGTAATTAATACTGATCCATTTGTACCAACACCACCAGGACCAGTAAATCTTCCATTACCCACAACATCTAAAGTGGCAGCTGGAGCAGTTGTACCTATACCTACGTTTCCATTTCCACGGAGCGTCATTACATTTGTTCTATCCGACGAAAGTCCATTTGTTAAATTTATATCTAATTGTGTAAATGCAGCATAATTAACATTACTATATCTATGTATATTGAAGTCTACAGAACTATCATATGCCTGGTTTACAGCACCTGGTCTATTAAGAGTCAACAATGCAATACCTCCTGTAATTAGATTATTACTTGTATGTGATACATTTATTTTAGCTGTATTAAATGTTCCTACGGTTAAATTTCCTGCACTTATATTTCCTCCACTTATATTTGTTGCAAGTAAATTAGCAGTAAAGTTAGCAGAACCCACAACATCTAATTTGTACCCTGGAGCAGTTGTTCCTATACCAACGTTTCCATTTCCACGGAGCGTCATTACATTTGTTCTTCCTAAGCTTTGTCCATTTGATAAATTTAAATCTAATTGTGTCCATGCATCTGAGCTCACTTGACTATATCTATGCACATTAAAGTCTACATAACTTGGGTATGTCGTACCAGAAACACCTGGTCTTTCAAGAGTTATTAATGTAACACCTCCAGTAACTGTATTTACAGATGTCGCTGTAACTCTAGCATTTCCAGTTACATCTAACGTATACTCTGGATTAATTCTACCAATACCTACATTTCCACTTGTATAATGTATTGTTGTACCTGCACCATTACTCCATTGTGAAGTTCCTGAAAATAAAACACCATTTTTATATAAATTTCCAGTAAAATAAATATTACCAGATGTCAAAGTTGTCGCAACAACATTCGTAATTGTACTATTTGTTGCATTTATGATACCTGAACTAATTGAAGTTGTAGCCAATAAAGTTGCATTAATAGTACCTGATAATTGCATACTTCCACCAGTATATGTCATTGCTCTCATACTTCCATTTACATCTAACGTAAACCCTGGGCTTGTTGTAGCTATACCTAAATTACCAGTTGATGTTATTGTTATACGTTCAAGACTATTTGTATTAAATCTCATTTCTGATGTAGTTGCATTTCTATAAATTTGAGTAGTAAAATCATCTCCGAAATCTAAAACAGCACCACTACCACCTATACGCATAGCAGTTGTTACGTGTAATTTTCTACTTGGACTAGTAGTACCTACACCTACATTTCCACCAGTTGTAATAATTGCTCCAACTGTGTTTGAATTTCCTATTGCTAATAAACTAGTTGTTACACGAGCTGTGGAGATAGTTGAAGTTGTAACATTAGCGTTAGTAATTTGAGCACTAGCTGAAGTAAGACCATTTGACAAATTTAGCGTAGCACTAGAAATATTTGTTGAAACAGCATTTGTATTTAATATGGTAGCAACTGTTGCTGTTGTTACATTGGCATTAGTTAATTTCGCACTAGCAGAAGTAAGACCAGTAGACAGCATTAGCGTTGCAATAGAAAGATTTGTTACAGTTAAATTTGGTATGGTGGCATTTGTTATATATGCTGTATCTGAAACATTAATTGTTCCTGTAGAAATATTTATATCTTTTACATTAGTTGTGGTTACATTTACAGTAACCACACTTCCACCAACTACTAAATCACCTGATAAACTCATAGAACCTCCAGTGTAAGATGGAGATGAGACTAAGTTAGTTGTAATACTACTACTAAAATTAGCAGTACCATTAACATCCAATGTTGTATTGGGATTAGTAGTACCTATACCGACATTTCCTCCGGTTGTAGTTAATGTAGTATTGTTATTAGAAATAACAGATAAATTAGATACGTTCAAAGTTTTACTTATAGATGCTCCTCCAAGAACAGTTAAAGACCCACCACTCCCTAATCCAATTGAATTTTCAGTAGACATTAATAATAACTGATTTGCGCGTATAGGAATATAATTTCCAAAAGTTATACCTGTTCCTGAATTATCTGAATTAGCATATCCAAAAATAAATTCGTCTGATGTTTCATTGTATATTAAACCTGAATATTTTTTTTCATTGACGTATATATATCTTTCAAACAATATTCCTGTATCTTTTGTAGACGTTGGATTTTTATTCATTATCATTATATTATCAGAAAATGCAGTACTTGTTCCTGATACACTTAAACTTCCACCAATAAATGTATCTTGTTTTATTGATGCTCCTCCTTCCACATTTAAAGATCCACCAGAACCTAGGCCTATTGCGTTTTTAGTATCCAATATATTAATAGGATTATTATAATTTGAGGCCATTATATATTATTATAATAAAATAATTTTTGTATACATACAAATTACCTTACGTTTTTGTAATATAAATATACATACAATTACCTTACGTTTTTGTAATATTAATATAAAAATTGAATTAACTTTATTTTAAAAATAATTATAATGAAACGATTAAATTACGCAAGACAGGCTAAAATGATTATTGGTATGGCATCTGGATTTTAGTATTATATCTGGATCGATTTGTGGTTATATTTATAATAAAATAGATTTGTTGGTTAAATCCACATAATAATATTATATTTAATATTTAATATAAATGAAAAATGTCATTAAAAAAAATAATAATTATAAATTATTAAGTAATGTATTTTGTTTTGACGTAATTTTAGAAATAATTAGATATTTAGATATTTCTGATATTTATAAATTATTTATTGTAACAAAAGGTATATATAGAAATCTTTATTTAGAAAACAGATGTTGTTTTAATAAAATTTTAATAACTAGAATTTTGTCTTATTTTTGTCTTAATAGACCACTAAAATTAGACAAAAATGATATTAGTGTACACAATGTACTTATGAAAACGTACTACTATTTTAAACATCACAAATCTTCTTATAGAATAGATTTTTTGCTTTACATGTTAGAAAACAATTTAGATTGTGATATACTTTTTGAATATTATGCTAATTTATGTGATTATAAATATGAATATAAAAATATGTCAAGTGTAGATTTAAACGGCGTTTCGTTAGCTGACATAATATATATATTTAAACATTCAAATAATAATCAATTAAATATAATATTGAGGAATTTTACAATTCCAATAAAAGTATTAGATTTTGTTATAGATGACACAAGTAATTTAGATGATTGGAGATTTATTTTAATAATAGATTACATGTTTTATAAACATTGTTTTGGATCGTTTGATCAAATATATAAAAGTTATATACATAATATAATTATGAGTTTAATATTAAATAAAAGGACGAATATATTAAAACATTTTTTAAAAAATAAGAGGAAATATTTTAAAGGAAATGATACGTTAGATTATCAAGAATTAGTTAACAAAATTATAGATATCGAAGATAAAAAACATTTACAATTAATACTCGATGAGTTAAAATTTGATAACCAAAAATTTAGCATAAATCAAAATTACGTTATAATAAGATCTAGTTTAATAAAAAAAATATGTAAAACGGGAAATTTTGAATATTTAAAATATTTAGTTGATGAAATATTAGGTGACTTTATAAATTATAAACTGTATATTAATAGTATATGTGAAGGATTACTCGATACAGATCCTGAAAAAATTAAAAAAATAGAATGTTTATCTAATAATTTAAACGATAAAAGCAAATATATTATTAATAGTAGTTTAAAACAAGATATATTTATTACTTTCTCTTTTTCTTAGAAAAAGATAAATAATGTTTAAAAAAAAAACGATTAATATTTGTAAAAATATAAATATTAAATGCCAATAAATTTAATAAGTTGTGTTATTAATTATAAAAATAAATTAGCAATTGGTAGAGATAATGGTTTATTATTGAAATTAAAAGAAGATTTAAAATTTTTTAAAACTATAACATCTAAAAATGATAATGACACATTTAATTCAAAAATAGATAGAAATGTTGTTTTGATGGGAAGAAAAACTTGGTTTTCTATTCCTAGAGAACGTAGACCATTAAAAGATAGATTGAATTTAGTATTAACAAATGATAAGGATCTTATAAAATTATCTCCATATCCAACTTTTCCTTGGTGTAAATTTACAAAAAATGTATATTTTATAACATATAAGCAGTTTTTAGATTTTTATAAAAGGACTAGTGCTAATGTATTTGTTATAGGAGGAGGGCAAATTTATGATTTATTTTTAAATAATAAAGATGAAAACCTATTACCACAAAAGATATATTTAACTGAAGTATATGATTTTAAACCAGAACAGGGTTTAGAACCAGATTGTTTTATGAGTCATTTTAACGAAAGGTATAGATTAGTAAATGTATCAGATAAACATAATGATAATGTTTATAATGTTACTTTTAGATTTTTAGAATACAATTATTACCACAATTACAGAACGGATGAAAAACAGTATATTGATTTGTGTTGTAAAGTATTAAAAAATGGTAATGAGAGAATAGATAGAACAAATGTTGGTACAATAAGTATATTTGGTGACAAAATGGAATTTGATATATCTGATACTGTACCATTATTAACAACAAAACGAGTTCCATGGAAACATTGTATTGAAGAATTATTGTGGTTTATGCGTGGAGATACTGATACTAAAATTTTACAACGACGAGGTGTTAAAATTTGGGATGGAAATACGTCACGTGAATTTCTTGATAATAAAGGATTAACTCATTATGATGAAGGAATTCTTGGTCCAGGATATTCATGGCAATGGAGGTTTTTTGGAGCAAATTATAGCCAAGCATTTTCTGATACATCTAATGTAGATACTTCGAAAATAGGTGGGTTTGATCAGTTACAATATGTTATAGATACATTAAAAAACGATCCGTTTAATAGAAGAATAATGATGTCATATTGGAACCCATTACATATGAATGAAATGGCACTTCCACCTTGTCATTACTCTGTACTATTTTATGTTGAAGAAGAAAATGATGAAAAATATTTAAGTTGTTTATTCACAATGAGATCAAATGATATGTTTTTAGGTAATCCATTTAATATTTTTAGTTATACTGTTTTAACATATATTTTAGCATTGAAATGTAATATGAAACCAAGACGTTTAGTTTATATGGGTGGTGATATACATATTTATAAAAATCACCTAGCTCAAATGACTGAACAATTAAATAGAACACCGAGACCTTTACCACAATTAAAAATTAACTCTGATGTTAAAGATAAAGCAATTAGTGATATTACAGTTGAAGATTTTGAAATTATTGGATACCATCCACACTCTAGCATAAGAGCACCAATGGCAATTTAAATAAATAAACGAAATAAACAAAATAAATAAATTATTCGTTAAATTGATTTAAAGATAAAAAATATTTAAATTTAATGAAAGGTATATTAGAGATTTTATTGTTAATAAATTTAATTAAAGGATGTCCTTTAAAAAAGAAGACACAAACAAAACGATGTTGTAACACACATTCTAAAACTTCAAGTACTTATACGATCTCAAAAACAAGTTCAAAAACAAGCTCAAAAACAAGTTCAAAAACAAGCTCAAAAACAAGTTCAAAAACAAGTTCAAAAACAAGTTCAAAAACAAGTACTGCAACATTTATTGATACAATTTCTACTGATACAACATTTATTGATACAACATCTACCGATACAACATCTACCGATACTACATTTATTGATACAACTTCTACTGATACAACTTCTACGTCAACTACGAGTACAATACCTACAAGTATATTAGATGATATTCCAATTACAAGTGGTAGAAATGCTACTTTAACATATTTTACGGATACAGTTACTCAGTGTTATGGTGGAGATATTCCACCGGGTAATGGTTTAGCCGTAAATCCATTATTATTAGGTTTTACATTAAGTGATTGGAATGATAAATATTCTAATGCAGATCCTAATATTATACCTTGGTGTGGTAAGATGATAAATGTTACGGTAAATGGTAAGACATATACTGGTCGTATTATTGATACTTGCAGTCCAAGCGATGGTGGTTCGTTTGTAGATCCAAATACAGGTCAAGTGATTGGATTAAAATGCGATTACACTAATGTGATAGATTTGTATGGTGGAGCTGGTTTATCATTTTTACAGGATACAGTAGGAGATGATTTTTATCAAGGTTCTTTAGAATGGGTAATATACTAAGTATATAAAAAATTGAAAAATAACTGTAAATTTTAATTATTTGTACTATATAAACAATTAAGATGAGTGAATTTTTGAATTTAAGTGATAAACACGTGGATGTGTTAAAGCGTATGTTGTCAGATTCTTTAGATAAAAAGACAGAATTTGAGATTAGATTTGGGAAATTTTATCAAGACAAGGAAAAACAAAAGAGTTTTGAATCGAATTTTGAAATTGAGAATTATTATAAATTAAAAAACATGTTAAAACAAGTAGAACATGAAGAAATTGTAACAGATGAATATATTTATAAAAATCCAAAAGAACGTGGAAATATTAAAAGAATTGTTGATAAAAAGGATAATTCTGAAAAAATTATGATTAAAAACGTTATTAAGACATATGATATATATGATTATGATATAAGATTTTCGAGTAGTTATGAAAGAATAGATGATAAATCAAAAATTGATGATTTGGAAAATTATGATGTTGTTAGAAGAAAAAATAGAACATCATATAAATTTGCTTTTGGTAAATTGGATTTAACTATTGTAGAACAGCAATTTAAAAATGGTAAAACTCAATTTAAATATGAAGTGGAATTTGAAATTAGTAATTTTGATATTAATGCAATATTGGGTACGGTTACATTTATTTTGCAGACGCGCCAAGACAGTTTTTATGTTATTTCTAATATGGAACGAAGATACATCTTATCTGAATATAGAAATTTAATAAATGCAAATTATTTTATTGGTGCTCAACCAGAAACATTGCATAAAGAAAAAATTTCAATGTTATATAAAAATTATTCTGTAACTGATAAAGCTGATGGTGAAAGAGCTTTTATGATCATTGATAAGACTGGAAATGTGTATTTTATTGATAATAATTTAAATAGAGTTATTAAAACAAATTTAAATACAAAAAAATATACAAGCACTTTAATTGATGGAGAAGTTGTTAAACAAAATGATAAAATTGTATTTTTAGCTTTTGATTTAGTTTTTTATAATGGTAAAGATTTAAGAAACGATACAAATTATAAATTAAAACAACGTTTAGATAGATTAAATCATATTTTATCAACTGTTGAAAATAATAAATTTTATCTATTAAAACTTAAAAAATATTATTATAACAATGTTTTTTTAGGGTCAAAGATTATATTAGACAATGTAGATCAAAATGGTAATTATAAATTAAAAATAAATGATATTGATATTATTTATAAAAATGATGGTCTTGTTTATACACCAATGGATGAACCATATCCTAAAAGTAAAAAATGGACAACATTATTAAAATGGAAGCCGGCGGAATTAACATCAATTGATTTTTATTCAAAGAAAATATCTAGTGAAAATGGTGTAAGTAGATGGCAATTATTTGTTCAACATCCAGTTGAATTATCTGAAAACATGGATAACGTCAATAAAATTAAAAATGTTACAGAAACTGTTTTATTTGATATTTCAAAATTATGTTCATTTGAAAACAAGGGAGAAATGACTTATGAAACGGTATTTAGCGATTCATTAATTGATGAAACTACAGCTGAACAGTATCAAACAAATACTGTTATAGAATATAAATGGGATAAATTAGAGAAACATTTTGTTCCTATACGTACAAGATGGGATAAAACAATTAATCCTAAAAAACATGGTAATTTTAGTGGTGTTGCATGTGATATTTGGAATAATATAAACAATCCTATTGAAAAGGAAACTTTATTTAAATTTAAAAATATATCATCGAATAGTGATTTTTTTTTTGAACGTATGAGACGTTTTCATAACAAAGTAAAAGAATATCTTTACAATAAGTATTGTAAAGACACTGAATATTTATTAGAATTGTGTTCTGGAAAGGGAGGTGATCTTCATAAATGGTTACACAACAATATTAAAAATGTACATGGATATGATATTTCAGAAAAAAACATTTCAGAATGTAATAGACGTATTCAGTCATTGCAATCTAAATCACAACAGAATACATTTAATTATAATTTTTTTAAATTGGATCTAACAAAAAGTAATAGTTATGAAATTATTTATAAAAATAATCCAGATTTATTTAATAATATCTGTTGTAATTTTGGAATTCATTATTTTTTTCAATCCGAAAGATGTTTTAATAATATTTTAGAAATATTAAATACATCATTGGCAAACAATGGTTATTTTATTATAACATTTATGGATAACGAAAAAATAGATGGATTATTTGATAAATATAATAATGAAAATATGTGTTATTATGAAAAAGATAACGAAATATTATATTTACTCGAAAAACAAAAAGGTGATGGTGTTTATGGTAATAAATTAAACATTACATTAAATGGTAATAATATTTTAAGTGAAGGTTCTGAAGAATGGATTATAAATTTTAACAATTTTAAACAAATAATGCAATCAAATGGATATAAATGTATAGAAAGTGATTTATTTAAAAATTTATACGATTCAAATTTTGATTTACAAGATTTTGAAATTGATATTTCTTTTTTAAACAGATATTGTGTATTTCAAAAAATAAATTCTGATAATTTAGAATTAACAAAAATATCTAACCAAATTATAGATGACATCTCGAATATAAATACACAATTTAATTTTGATACAATTAATTTACATCAAAATGATATTAGTGTTCATAAAATTTCAAGTTTATATGATATTATTGATGTAATTAATTGTATAGAATATAAATATTATAAAAACAAAGTTTCTAATAAAATTATTGAATCACATCCAAATACAACATTTAATGATATAATAAAATTATTTAATGATCTTTGTATTATTTATAATCCAGTATTTGTTAATGATCCATTAAATTTTGATAATTATAAAGATAATATGACAAATATTTATTTTACATATTATAAACATATGGTTGAAAAACGCAATAATGAGATAACTAATGAAAACGAAGATGTAGAATATAATAATTGGTATATAATAATGTATAAAGATCAATTGTTATTTAATAACCAACAACAAGTTAACACAAATGAAATTAAAGAAACTGAACCAACAGAAATTAAAGAAACTGAACCAACAGAAACTAAAGAAATTGAAACTGAACCAACCGAAATTGGAATTGAAACAACTGAAATTAATGATATTAAAGTTAAAGAACTTAATAAAGATGATATTAAGGAAAGTATAAAATTAGAATGGAGTGAGATTAAAAATAACAATAAAGTTACTATTAAAGTATTAAAAGAATTGCTTTTAAAATTAGATTTAAAAGTTTCTGGTAAAAAGGATGAATTACAAAAAAGATTAGAAAGTAGATTAAATAATTGTGTATTTTAATAAATTTTAATAAAAAAGTGAAAAGAATTTAAAAAAGAAATGTATTTAATAATAAATAAGATGATATATAAATTATTTAGTGAAGAAAACATGGACTATTCAGATATAAAGTTAAATGTAAATATCAATAAATTTAATGAACCAGAACTTCCACAGGAAAAATACGGGTATGATTTTAAATTAAATGATTATAGAAATAAGATTGATAATATTAATTCTGATAATTGGAAAAAGGTAAGATGGTACATTAATGAATATGATTTTCAGGTTAAAGATCCAATAATAAACAGGGCTTTTTACAAATATTGGGAGATTATTAATGAATTTGAAATATATGAGGAATATACAGAAAAGGATGTTATTTTACATTGTGCAGAGGCACCTGGTGGATTTATTCAAGGTACAAATATTTATTTACAAATAGAATATCTTAATATAAATAAGGATAAACAAATTAAGAAAATTGAAATAGATAATAGTGGTTTTATAATGGTTAAAAGTAAAAAGAAGCTAAATAATAATAATTATAAAATTTATACAATTTCTCTTAACAAGGAATTACCCCAGTATAGAAATTATAATTTACCGAGTTATAATAAAAATATTATTAATAAACATTTATGTATAACGTATGGTAAGGATAAGACTGGTGATATGAATAATTTAGATAATATAGAATATATAAATAATATTTCAAAAGTTCCATTTTATTTAATAACTGCAGATGGAGGATTTGATGAAGGAACTGATTTTAATAATAAAGAACAATTACATTATAATTTAATTTTAAGTGAAATTTATGCAGGGATATATTTACAAAAACAAAATGGGCATTTTATATTAAAGGTGTTTGATACTTTAACAGAGACAAGTGTTCATTTAATATATTTATTAACTTTATGTTATAAGGAAGTGTATATTTATAAGCCAAAGACAAGTAGACCAACTAATTCTGAAAAATATGTTATTTGTAAGTATTTTAATTTACCAGATAAATATAAACAAGAATTTATAAATAATCTCAAATTGTTATCGAATAATATAAGAACAAGTAGAAATAAATTTATTTCTTTTACATTATTTGATAAATTACCTAGTGAATTTTTATTAAGTATTAAAGAAATTAATAACTCTTTATTGAATAAACAATGTTTGTATTTAGAAAAAGCAATATATTTATGTAATAATGAAGAATTTATAAACGAATATGATAAAAAATTAGAGGCTTCATTAGAAAATAGAAAAAAAGTTTTTAAAGAATGGGAAACGATGTATAATTTAAATTCTTATGTATAAATTAATTTTTCGAAATCGTATCATCTAAATTAAATTAATTTTTCGAAATCATATCATCTAAATTGATAGTTAGTAATGTTTTATCTTTTAATATTATTAATTTTATATAATAATAAAATTGGAGACAATTCATTATAAATAACGTTATAAGAATAGCCATTATAGTATACAAATATGGTTTTATATAATCAAATGCTATAGTTGTAATATGATTTATGATTTTATTTATTTGTTTTTTATTGTGAGATTTATCAAATTCTTTATATAAAAAATTTATAGTTTCTGTTGTGAGATCTTCTATCATTATTATTATTTAATAATTTAATAATAATAATTAGACTTAGTGTGTTCAATAATATCATTTTTTTTAATAGATAAATTTAAAAATGTCATCTGGTGAACCTACTGTTATAACATTAGATAATAATAATTCTATTCAAATTTTGGCACAATATATTGAACATGCACAACAAAAGGGTGCTTATTTATTAAATGAGGCTGAACTTTTAAAAAGGGCAGTTGAGGTTTTAATAAATAATGTTCATGACAATGAATTAAATAGTGATAATTCAATACAAATACTTGTACAAGGTGTTAACAAAGGGCAGCGTCATGGAGCATATACATTAAATGATGCTGCTTTACTTAGTAAAGTAGTAAATTTTATTGCAGCTTCATCACCACAACTACAACAACCACAACAACCACAACAACCACCACAGCAGCAAGAGCAAGAGCAAGAGCAAGATCAAAGTGTAAATGAACAAGATACTAATATTGATGATTTATCTGATTTAGCTGAACCTATTCCTTTAAAACCTAAAGAAGTTTAATTTATATTAATATTTTTAATTTAAAAATAATATTAATATAAAAGTATGCTAAACGTTTTAGAATTATTAGAAATGCGTAGAGAAATTGTAAATGGATTCCTATTTATAGGAATAATTTATTCTATAAATTATTTTGTAAAAAATGTAATTGTAAAAAATGAAAACATCGATGAAAACATGGACGAAAACATGGATGAAAACATGGATGAAAACGTAGATAACTGTGATATTCAATTAAATGAATTGGATAACAATAATACAGTTTATTCAAAAGATGAACTACAAGATAAAAAAGAATATTTAATGAATTTAAATAATAAATTAATGGATATAAAAGATATGTTACAAGATATAAAAGATAAATTAAATAATAAATAAATACATTTACATAATTTTAATACGATAAGATCCGTCGTAACTATTACCTGTTTTTTTTAATAATATACCTGTATTTGGTGGCCAAGTTATTTCTAAAAATACACTTGAGTTATTACCAGGTGCTGCAGCAGTTCGTACAACATGTGCTTCATTTGTCATTTCATTTTTTGTTATATGAAATATTCCAGATGGTCCATTTGAAATTAAATTACTAATAGTTATAATATAACTACCTTTAACATTATTAGAAATAGTTGTAGTGTTTGTTAATGTAAGTGTAATTTCACTAATTACTATTCCTAAATCATCAACATATTTTTTTGTTGCTGCATCTTGTGGATAAATAGGATCTTTAACACTTGTTATGTTTTGTAAAGCCCCAGAATCGCTTAACATATCTAACGAACTTTTAGAGATATTACAATTTCCTATAGTCGATGTAGTAATATTAATGTTTTGACTTTGACCACCGTCTATAAAAACATTACCTTCTAAACACACTGACATATATGTTCCCTTAATATATTATAGTTAAATTTATTTTTTAAAATACACGAATAGTAATTACTTTTAAAAAAAGTAATATCAAAAAAGTAATGAAACTTAACGATAAAAAAATGAATTATTTTTATATTTTTTACTATTTAATGTCTTTTGTATCTAAATGTGTCAATTATTCTCAATGTTTTGTTTTAAAAAACAAAATATTGCAACCATTATTAAAAATGTATAATGATTTTTTATTGAAACAAAAAATTTCTAATGATAATTTTTGTTTAAATAAAGATATAAATACTGGTGTATCATCTGAATTTATAATTCCAAATAATAATATTAAGTATTATTTATTTATCACAAATAAATCAAAGTTAGAAACAACAAGGGAAAAATATAATACATTATATTTTTTTCCAGATAGTAATAGCAAATTAGATTATCAAGTAAGTGATTTTTATTTAGAAATAGATGAACGATTTAAACAAGATTATTTATTAGAAGGATATTTATATAAAAGAGATGATAATAAGTTATCGTTTCTAATTACAGATATTTTAATTATAAATAATGATGTAATAATAGCGGATTACAATATGAGATTGGCTATAATAAATGAAATTATTATGGATATTGATTTATGTGATTTGAATAATCATATGAATATTAATTTACATCCAATATTTCAAAAGGAAAATGAGAATTTAATAAAAGTGTTTAAAAATAATTTTATTTTTAAATCAGATATTTGTTGTATAGAATCAATTAATAATTTTATAAAAACTAGATATGTAGATAGAAAAGATTTAGAAGAGACAGATAAAATTATAGAAATTGGAAAATATACTGATGTATATAATATATATGATACATTAACAAATAATTATATAGGTATTTTGTATATAAAAGGATTAAAACAATCTAAAGCAATGAAAAATTTATTATTGAATAAAAATAAAATTATATTACGATGTAAATTTAATAACGATTTTAAAAAATGGGAACCAATAATATAGTAATATAAAAAAATGAAAAAAATATATATATAATAATTTTCAAGTAAAAATGAGAAATTTATGTGAATATATATTAAAAACAAATAGATTATGTAAAAATTATAAATTTAGTGATACTTATTGTTATGTTCATGATTATATTAATGATCTGTGTTTAGTATTTTATGTATTATTTGATTTATTTTTGTATTTGATTTTACCAATTATATTAATATTTATTGTATTTTTACTTATAAATTATTATATAAATAGTTATCTTGAAACAATGATTTTGTATAATGATCTATATGAAATTTCACAGTTAGATGATATTTTAATGTAAATTAATTTTTAATTAATTTAATTTTTTTATTTTGTTTACAATAATTAAGTGTAAACAACACAAATGTTATATAATAGTAATTTTAACGATTCTTCATTTAAATCTGATACAAGAGAATTTAACAAAACAATGTATGATCCTTGTGCAACTGACCAAAGAAATAATGATAATAACAAGAAAATAAAATATATTACAACAAATCACGTAGATTTATTAGAGGCAAAAGAGAAATTAAATTTTTATGGTATGACAATTCGTGATAAACTTTTTGTACCAGCTAATATTATTAATGAAGACTCATTTTTACGTTATGGTAAAACAGGAGGTATTATTACAAATCCACATGTTAAAAATGTATTTGGACAATTACCACTTCCAACTATGCCTGCAAAATATCAAACTGCACATGGTAATGTAGAAATCGAAGATAAATTTGTACGTGTTCCATTATTAGAAGTTAATAAACAAAGTTGCAATCCAAAAGAATCTAATTATCATAATAGATCATTCTATATATTTGATGATTCTCAAGGGATAGACACCCCCAATGCTGGAAAAAGTGTTGAAGGTAAGGAATTTGGACCACGAGGAGGTGTAAATTCTAGATTTATTTCAAAATAAAGTACCTTTTATTAATATTATTTTATTTATATAATATAAATAAAATATAAAATGGATAATTATGCGATATTTCAGATTTTAATTACATTATTAGTTGCCTTAGTATTTTTGGCTGATACATTAAAGCCATATATATTTACAGAATTATATAATTTTTTTAAAAAATGGCGTGATACATTTATAGGAATATATTATTTATATTTAACATATGAATTATATAGAAAATTTTCTATTAAAAATTAACGTTTAATATTAATAGACATTACGATGATTTAATGCATTTCTCTTTTTTTCTAATGTTACAATTTTAAATATAAAAGTATTTTGAAATGCTTTATTTGGTGGTGATGGTGTATCTGTTCCAAAATTAAATGGTACTCCTGATGAATCTAATATAGTAATTGTCATTTTAGAAAGATAAGCTTTTGGTGTATCATAACATTTAACTGTATATTCATGAATTCTTCTATCTATTTGAATAAATGTACCAGATCGAGTTGGTGAGGCTAATTGTAAGATAGCAAAAGAATTAGATATATTTTTATCATTTGATACCATAACATCTTGTATTTCATCTACTTGTAATAATAAATAAGGCTCGTTTTGAACGTCATTTTGATCTGGAATAATACCTTGTATTAATTCTATGCTATGTATATTCTTAAATTCGTTTGGAAATTTAACAGAATAATGATTAACATTTGGATAAGCTGTTACGTTACGGTCTTTTGACGAAATTGATAAATAATGAATTTTTTCTTCATATTGTAAATCAGGTTCTTGTGATATACTATATTGTGCATTAGAATCATTTGTATATACAACATCATAATTTTGATTATTATATTGATTTTGATTTGATTCTATAAAACTACTTTCAGAATATCTATTATAATGTTCTCCTAATCGTTTAGACATTTATCTATTATTATATAATAATAAAATAAATTTTAAATAATTTTAAATCACATTTATTATTTAAAATTATTTAATTGTAAAACACATTTATTATTTAAAATTATTTAATTGTAAATCGCATTTTTTTATTTAAAATTATTTAATTATAAATCGCATTTTTTTATTTAAAATTATTTAATTATAAATGTTAATTGATGTTAATTAATGAAGAATTAGAATTAAATAATATTAATACAAATTTAACAATTAGTGAGGATGATACTGATTATTGTTGTATTTGTATAAACACAATTCAAGATGATTTTATTAAATTAAGATGTTGTAAACAATATATACATGAAAAATGCATTACAGAATTTATAACTAGTATTAATAATAACGTATATAATTGTCCTATTTGTAGAAAACAATTAAATACACCTGTATCTTTTGGTAGAATAATAGATTATATGACTGAGAAACCTGAATTAATATCAACAAATAAAATTCAAGATATTATTAAAAAATTGTATAAAGATATACCGATTAAACATTTATTTAATATAGATGGAAATGAAGAGATACAACATTTAAAAAATACAATTGAAATATTAACTTTAAAAATTGATAAATATAGAATGATATTTTTATTTATATCTTTACCTTTAATTATAATGTTTACTGTGTTTGTATTTAATAATTATAGTAAGTAATTAAAAAAAATGAAATAAAATTTATAACATTATTATTTAATGGAATGTACTATATATTTTGGTACTGAATGTGATGTATGTTGTATTTGTTTAGATGAATGTATATATAAAAAATCATCTAATAAAAATAATTATATTAATTTTAAATGTTGTAATGGATTAATTCACAAACGTTGTTTATTAATGTTATTTTTAAATGATTTTGAGAATTGTTGTTTATGTAGAAATGAATTAAACGTTGTAGATTATTATACAATAGATGATATTAAAAAACTTTTACATATAAATGAAATGAAAATATATAAAAGGGAATTGTATAAATTATTATACGAGTTATCGTTTAATAAAATGCTATATTATATTTATATTATGATTTTTAATGTCCAAATTTTTTTCTATAAAATAAAAAATTATATTTATACATGTATTTTAGATGTTAAATTATCTATTCAAGAAATTTTTTCAGTTTAATATTATTACGAATTTTGTTCAAAAAATAATATTAAATTCAATAAGAATAATAATTACGAATTAGATAATGGATGTTATATTATCTTTTTTAATATTTATGTTATTTTGTGTAGATTATTATTATGTATATTATAGTTCTATAGGTAATAATAAAAAGTTAAATGAGAGTCAAAAAGCATATATTATGTCAATAAAATCATCTATGACTTTATTTTTACTATCTATATTTTTTAATATTAAATATTTTATCAGTGATGATTTTAATAGCAATGATTTTATAGTTATACATTTAGGTATATTAAATTTAATTGCATATTTTTTTATGGATTGTGTAATTGGACGTAAAGAATATAATAAATATCTTTTATCATTATCAGGTTATATTCATCATATTATTTATATTGTTGTAAGTGTTGTGTGTATAAAATTAAATATAATTCTACCATATATATTATTTTTAATAGAAGAACTACCTACATTAATTTTAAGTTTAGGTAAGTTTAATAGTAATTTAAGATCAGACAATTTATTTGGAATGACGTTTTTTGTAACAAGAATTGTATATCATATATTTTTAATAATGATGACATATAATTATCATATAATAATTCCAATTGTAGGTACATTAGCTCTTGGTGTACATATATATTGGTTTAAAAATTGGTTAAACAAATATACATTACTTTTTAAAAACGATTAATATCAAAAAGGGGGCTCGCGCCTATTATATAACTGTTTTGATATAATATAACTATAGAGTGACAATTTTAACTTTATAAGTTGTACTACCACTAATTCCGTTTGGATAAGGCCTATAAAAGAGTTGAGGTTTAGATAATAGAGGATCTGAGTTGTCTTGTGGCCATTGCATATCTAACTGATCTCCATTATTACCTTTTGCAGATATAAGTCTAACAATTGTACCAGAATAACCTGTATCTGCCTTTCCTATCATAAAGATAGCATGTGCTCTTGGTGTTTCTGTTAATGGTTTGATGTAAACTAAAAAAATACCATATGTTGTTGGAAATTCTGGAATAGATACAGGACTAGTTGAGTTATTATCTAAAGTTACATTTGCAGTGATATCTGCTTGTGATCCATTAATAGTACTTACTTGTAAATTATTTGCTGTTAAATCATTTAAACGGACATCTGCATAATGTGGATAATTGGTGTTTCCAGATCCTGGTGATTCATTGTTGCATACAAAAGCAAATTCATCTTCTGATTCATCCCAAATCATCATTACATATCCACAAGGAAATAGATCATATTCTGATGTAGTATCTGGATATGTACTAAAATCTAATCCTTCTCTTGGTATTGGACGCGAGTCTATTGATAAACTGTCGTTGTCAGCTGTATCATAAATATTTGCATAAAACCCATCCATTCCTCCAACATAATTTTTTATTCTTCTAACTTGATTTGCACCAGTTCCTGATTTAATTTTTACCCACCAACCATTATAATAATCTGGTGTAGGGTTAGATGTATTAGCTAATCGAATATACGTTGCACTTCCTCCTTGTGCAAATCCAGTTGCTTCTGGTGTATCTTGAACTACATCTCCGTTTCCTGTGTTATTTGCTGGTTGATATCTTTTTATAGCTAAGCCACCATCTGATCCTGCTACAGGAGCATTATTGACAACCGTAATATTATCATCTACTGTTACAACAGTTGAATTAATTGTTGTAGTAATACCTTTTACATTTAGATCTCCGTATATTGTAGTCATACTATTTGATGTTCCTATATGTACTGGTATACCAAGTGTATTCGTAGCAAGTCGTACTTCACTTGCACTTTCTATTTGAACTTTCCCCTGTGCCGCTAAGGAAATTCCTCCTGAAGGGTGTGATGTAGATAATTTAATAGTTTCAGTTCCGGTTCCTGAACTTGCTATATTGACTTTAGAATTAGTGTTACCAGTAACTGTTATATTTAAATCTTCAGAGTCATTAAGAGTACTATTTGTATATGTACTAGATGCACCATATGTTGTAATTAATGTTGAACCAGTAGTAGCTGTATTAACTATAAACCCACCTTTACCAGTAAAAATGTCTACTTTTGCAGTTGAACCATTTGTATTATTACTTATTGAAATATTTCCATTTTCATTTACAGTACGAATTTGAATAGCTTGTTTAGTGATATTATTACCCTCACTTTCAATAATCAATGAAGAATCTGTTGCACCTTGTAATGACATTGTTAAATGTTGATTACTATTATTACTTTTAACTATGTAATTAGATGTTGCTGCTTGTGACGTTAATGATATTGGTCCACTTGTATTTGTTAATAACGTATATCCGCCAGCTCCAGCTAATTGAGTTATAGAACTAGAACCTTCACCTAAACCATTATAATTTGAAATTACAATGTTACCATTAGAATTTGTAGTATTTATAACTAAGGCACTATTATTAACATTAATACCAGAACTTTCTATTTTTAATTGTGAATCCTGAATACCAGTTAATCCTATTGTCAATAGTTGATTTCCTGTATTTGAATTAACTATAAAACTTCCATTTGCATTATTGGCTGTTAATGAAATATTTCCTTGTGAAGTGGTTCCGTATATACCTCCTTCACCTGATATTAAAGAAATACCACCATTAACTGTACCAGATAATAATCTTATACCGCCATCTTGATGTGTTGCTTTTATATCAACAGAAGAAGAATTATTTTCACCGCCATATAATTGTAATGTATTGTTAGTAGATTCTATAAGTAAATTTCCACCAGTTGTAATAAAATTTGATGCAGCTCCGACTGAAATATCAACTTTATTAGGTCCTTGTATTGTTGTTGCACCATTTGCTGTACTTATATTTGTAACCGTTAAATTGCTTGTCCCATACAAAACATATAAATTTTCATGTATATGTGCATTTTTATCAATTTTTACACCACCAGATATTAACACTGATCCAACACTATTAACACCAGTACTATTTTCTCCACCATTAACAATAACTTTTCTGTGAACATTTAAATCACCCCATCCAAAATTAACAACGTCACTTCCTTGTTCTAATGTGACATCGCCATGAAATATTGTCGCTAATGGATTTGACATTAATCTATATTATATTATAATTATATAATTTTCTTTAAAATTAGACGCTAAATTATTGCTTAATCAATGTAAAACTTGACATAATTTACCACTACCACATCTATTAGATGGGCAAAATTTAGATTTATTATTCCATTTAGATTTATAATATTCTTGGAAAAATTCTTTTGGTAAAAATGAACTAAGTGATATATATTCATTTAATTTAAAATTATTATCTTTTAATTGTCCATTTAAAAGAAATCCAGAATTATTTGTAAACCCTGTTTTTGAATAATCTTTTAAAACACCTGCATGTGTAATTATAAAAACATTTAAATTACTTCTCTGTTGTATTTGTGACATATAGTTTACTATAAACCAATTTATAAATTCAGGTATATCACCAGGTTCTTTTCGCAATTCAGAATATTTTTCAACAAATGAAAAATCGAATAATTCTAATAATCCAATTGACCTTAAATATTTTTTTTGTTCTGATATTGATTTCATAGCATAACTAGGTGTTGTCTCCATTGTTTCCCGACTTTTATTTGAATATTTATCTGTACTAGATTCATCTATTTCTCTTAATAAAGGAAATACGTATATTTTATTAGGAGGATTTACCCATTCTTTACTCATAAAATAAGCTGTTTCCATACTTCGTATTAATGGAGAACATCCTATTACATTCATTTCATCCATGATTAATTTTTTATTTTTAAAATTTTTGTTTAAAGATTTTATTATTTTATTTATAATATTACCGTTAGATATAGATGCTTTAAGTCCAATCTCTGTTAATTCTGGATCAACAAGATCTGACTTTAATAATTCTTTACCATCTTCATAATCTAGAGCATTATTTCTAATTAGATTGCCTATTGCATTATGACATCCGTAACCATGTCTTACAAAAACAAAGTTTATATTAGTGTCTTCTTCTTTTTTAAAATGTTGTTTTAATTTATCAATAAATTTCATTATATATTTATAATATATAATAATATTTAATAATATTTAATTAATATACTATTTTGTTTTATTTTATGGTAGTTGTTGTGCTTTGAATGTAGTTGTAAGAGCTCTGAAATTAACATAACTTTCAACATAATCTACAACATCAGTTGATGTATATTTAATTTGTCCACCATCAATGGAAAATGTAAATCCTGTTACATCACCAACAAATGAACTGTTTAATACCCAATTCCCAGCTTTTTGTACACCCTTTAAATTATAATACGCATATGAACTGTTAGTACCAGCATAAATTGTTACAGAAACAATTGCATCAAATGATCTAACAATTGAATTATTAAATGAAAATCCTGTAATAGATTGAGCTGATACTACATTATTAGCAGCTGCAAATTCTCTTTCTCTAGAAATATCTCCTAAACTTGGTGAAACATCAACGGTATTGAAAAGAATAGATCCACCACTAGCAGATGTATCATTAAGAATTGGTGTAAAATCGTTAGTAGAAATTATAACATTTGCAGTTGTAACTGTTAAATCGTCTTGGAAGAAAGATCCACCGCTTACATTAAGGAATCCTGATAAATCAGATCCTCCGGTTACATACAACATACCAGTTGTAACACCAAGTTCAAGGAGAGATGCTCCAGTAACATTAAGAGCTCCAGCAGTAACAGCACCTTGTAACCAAGATTCTCCTGTAACATTTAATGAACCACCAGTCATACCAAGTTCAAGTAAAGATGCTCCAGTAACATTAAGAGCTCCGGCAGTAACAGCACCTTGTAACCAAGATTCTCCAGTAACATTTAATGAACCGGCACTAACACCAAGTTCGAGTAAAGATGCTCCAGTAAC
>Ga0208923_1000073_pt1 | contig 24625 bp, 24 predicted proteins | sample ColrivemetaGS575_FD_187620 | JGI IMG/M metagenome (GOLD analysis project Ga0208923, IMG submission 187620) | Estuarine microbial communities from the Columbia River estuary - Freshwater metaG S.575 (SPAdes) (version 2) | ecosystem: Environmental > Aquatic > Marine > Intertidal zone > Estuary ...
AAGGGTTCACCTTTTTTTTGTTTTAAGGAGTTTTTCATATCTTGTTCGATAGTATTTAAATTGATCTTAACATAATGAAGTATGTCATTTTCAAAACACCATCTAAAGAAGCACAATTGTCCACAACTCGTTTCAATAAATTTGTCTTCTGTATAATAAAAGTAGATTTTATTCTTTCGACAAAAAGGGTCAAAAGCCTTTTTACTAAAGCTTTTAAGCATTAGTTTGTAATTCATATATACATCTAAACTCTCACCATCTTGTTTTTCAATGAGTGTTCTAAATTTCTTAGAATAGTTTGTAATAAACCAATCTAATATTCTCAGTGAAATAACACTGTTTTGATCAACAATGTTTTTAATTTCGTCAATGTATGCTTGTTCTTTATAAAAGTTAGTTAAACTTTGCATTAAAAGACTTAACTTAGTATCTTGATTCATGATAATAATTATAAATTATAAGAAAACTTTAAATAAATATATAAACGTATTTTATAAAATAAACGCATATATACAATAAAAACACTTTTTTTAATATATTAATTTATATTAATTTATATATTAATTTATTTATATATATAAAAATATTTTATTTACACATAATATAAAACATGAATGCTTTAAAAGATTTTCAAATTGAAAGTCAATCTGTATTCAATACTATTTGGAATAAGTTAACTGTTAATAATTTTGTTAAATACATTATTCAAGGTATTGCAGTTGCAGTTGCTGCTTACGTCATTCCCAACAGACGTTCCAATTATCGTGAAGTTCTTGTAATTTCTATTGTTGCAGCTCTTACATTCTTTACACTTGATATTTTTACAGATGATGTTTCTAAGGGCGCAAAATTCGGCGCTGGATTTGGCATAGGATTAAGTTTAGTTAGTCAAACCCCATTACCTCAATATCTGACAGCACTTTTGGTATAAACTAAAAATTTGCTATTGTACAATTTTACTCTTCCCACTAGCCTGAAATATTACTAAAAAAAAAATGAAAATTAAGTTAAACTTAAAATTATAACATCTTATAACATACTAACAATTAAAAAAATGCCAGTTATTAAAGCAACTACTCTCGACCTCTCTAAAATCACTTTCTCTGACGTGAAGACTGATAATCATGGACGTAAAATGGTATTTGTAAACTATGAAGGCGGTAAAATTATAGTACAGACTCCTAAAATGTATGTTCCAAATGGACTTAAGCGTTGGCGTAAGAAGGATGCCACTGATAACAAGGATGATAGTTTTGAAATGGAACTTTCTTTTGCAGGAGAAGATAAAAATTCCGACATCCGTGAGTTCCACGATAAGATGGAACAATTTGATGAACTTGTAAAGAAGCAAATCATTACTCATTCTAAGGAATGGCTTGGTAAGCCTAAGGTTAGCATGGAACTTGTTGAGAATGCATTCTATTCTCCAAGTGTCCGTCTTCCTATGGATAAAGAAGGAAATATTCTTGATTATCCTTCTCGGGTTCGTGCAAAACTTGACCGTGAACGTACTAATGGCGACGACTTTACTGGACGATTCTTGTCTTACAAGAAGCCTGCTACTCCAGTTCTTATGTTTGACGAATCAAAGACTCTTATCGAAATGAACGAAGATAACTTTGAATCAGTTGTTCCAAAAGGAAGTCAAGTTGTATCTGTTCTTGAACTTGTCTATCTTACCATCACTACAAAGGTTTCAGCTAAGTGGAAGCTTGTCCAAGCCAAGGTTTCTCGTAATCAACAAACTATTACTGGTTATGCTATGATTGACGATGAAGAGTCTAACGTTCAAGAAGACCTTGAATCGGAACCTACTAAGGAAACTTCTACTAAAGAACTAGAAGTAGTTAAAGATGAAGAAGAGGAGGAGGAAGAAGAAGTAGTTGAAGAAGAAGTTGAAGAAGTTGAAGAAGAAGAAGACGAAGACGAAGATGTTCAAGAAGATGAACTTGAAGAAGAGCCTGAGCCAGTTGTAGCTAAGCCAAAGCCTCGTGGTCGTAAAGCCGTGGTTGCTTAAAATAAAAACTTATTAACACTAATAAAAATGGCTAAAAATGATTTAAAAACAAAACAAAACAATAAAATATAAACAAGAAAAAAACAGATTCTAATCCGTGGTTGAGTTTTAATTAAGGTTGCTAATAATATAAAATTATTAGTTTCCGTAGGTAAGCTGTTAACTTAGAGATCACTCGTTCGGGTTGGAAGCGTATCTTATACCCTAAAAAAGCTCAAGGTGGTCTGAAAAGATTGTCTTGGGCTTTTTTTTTATATTTTTACATAGATTAAATTTTAAAAATGGGTTAGTGAATAAGTAAGTGTCTCAATTCTTGAGGCACATTTTTTGTTTTAAGTTTTTTATCCATATCAAAAATGTCTAATTTTTTTGATATCATAGTTTTTTCTTGACCTGAACTGATATCATATACATATCTTTCTCCCCAAATTTCTTCAATGATGTCTTCAAAACTATCATTTTTACGAAGTTTTTTAATTACATACTTTACATCTTTTCTAAATTTAGATGGAGATGTTGTAAAGGACATAGTTGACTTGAATAATTGATACATATCAAAGCCTTGATGTATTTGTTTTTTCTTGTATTTTTGAGAAATGAACCAACTTTTAAAATTATTGGGGATCCACGCATGACCAAAATCAGAAATGTAAAATTGATAACCTAAATTTGGAACCTTGTATTCTTTACCATTTATAATATATGTCCAATAACCTCCTTTTCTAATCTTTTTGACTAAAATGTTATCAGAATGTAAATCTAAATGTGTCATATTAAAGTATTTCTGCAACGCATAAATAGCAGCTGTAATTTGAAAAAATGCATTATACCATAGATGAATAGAATGTTCTTTACTAACCCAATCAGTATATGTTTCTGAATTATTTATAAATTCATTATAAAAATAACTTTTATAAGGATATGTTTCTGCACATATACTCCATCTTTCTTCAAATTCATGTGTATAATGTAAAATAAAATTAGGTGATATTTCTTGTAATACTAATTCATTGATTAATTGATTTGACGCTAATTCAATAAATGAACTGTATTTTAATGCTCTAGAATTATATATATCTTCTACATATTTACCTTCTTTCCAATCTAAATACATCTTTTTCACAGCTATACCGTCATTAACACAATGAGTTTTTTTACAATATTGATATACTTTACCTTGATATCCTTCTCCTAAAACTCTTTCTTTATTAAATAGCGCATTTTTATCTTCTGTATTATTAAGTAATTTATGATAATATTTATATAACTTGATTCGATCTTTAATATTTGTAGTTAACATTCTTTGATAATATTAATATTATCAAAGAATAAAAGTTTACAATAAACATAGATTAAATACGAAGATATTCTTTAAACTTTTTAACAACTGTACTTCTTTTACGAGAACTCAATACGATTTTAATATATTTTTTAACATCTTTATTTTCCGATAAAAGTCTAGCATTATTTACAACACCATCTAGTTTAGCTTTACCTAATATTCTAAAATCAAATTGTTCTTCTAAACGTCTGAGATTTAATTTCTTAGTATCTGACATTTTTTGTAGTCCACACGATTCTCTAACTTTTCTTAAATAATCTTTTTGTGCACCAGTAACTTTAGATAAGTTCTTGGCCAAATTTTTCTTCCATGGCATAATTTGATAATAAATCGTATAATCCTTACAACAACTAATAATATCAGTTACTGATTGGTCACCTGTAATTAATACATCTGGTAAACAGTAATTAAACATACTTACATACTTTTCATATGGCATAGGTGTTAATTCACTTCTAAATCTAAGAACGCGATCTTCACTATGCGATGGATACTCTCCTTTCTTGGTAATTATATCTACTACATCATAATATTTATTATCCTTGATATATTTGATTAATTTTGCTATACCTTTCTTATCTTCTAATACATGAGCAGGTAAAATAACATCTAATTTAGGATGTTTTTCAGAATATTTAGTACACATTAATTTTATAAATTTGCTAAAACAAGTAGTAACATTTACACGTTCATCTTGTGTCAAATGAACCATTAAATAAGGGTTATCTACAATCCTTTCACCTGTAATTTTCCATTCAGTAATAAGTAATCCATATAGTCCTCTACCAATACCTGTCGGAAAGTCATATTTATGAGGGTCTGGTGCATTATATTCAGAAAACAAAAAGGTATTAAATCTATTTACGTATGGAAATAATGGTTTCATTGAACTATGTTTAGGTTCATAATCTGTTCCAATCCATGGTGTAACAAAAATTAAATCATATTGAACAGGTGGTTTCACACGACGGTATGGTTGACCCTTTTCATTAACACTATATATTTTCATATCTTTAATATTTGCACACTCTACATATTTTTTACTTGGTACTTTTACAGCAAAAATTTTATTAATTCCATTGTCAATAAATGGCTTGGGTTTCGTAGTAAATAATGTACATTCAATATTATACCATTCTTTAATATAATTATACATTTTCAAACAAAAAATAATATCGCCAAATCCATAACATGGATTACAGAATAATGCTATTTGTAAATCAGATGGCATTTTACCATCAAGCTTAAATGGAACATCGTATAACCCCTTAAAACTAGTAGTCTCTTTTAACTTTGTTAGTATATCCATATATATATACTATCTCAATAAAAAAATTATATATATATTAACATTTATTTAGAGCACAGCTATTTAACTAAAGAATTACTTGTTGAAACATAAAGTAAAATACAGTACATTTTGGATATCAAAAATCATTAAGATAAATATATTCCAATATCATTACACATTTTGTGTAGTTTAAATGTGTTGTATGCATTGATTAATTCTGAATATCCTCCAAGAAGTTGATTATCAATAACAATTACAGGATAACTTTTATGATTATAATGATTAAATAATCTGTATTTTTTATATTCGTAATTATTTTCATTTGGATTTAAACTAATTTCTGTATAAGATAAATTATGCGAATTTAAAAATGTTTTTGCTTTTGCACAATATGGGCACCCTGGTTTAGAAAAAATCACAATTTTATTATCCATATATATATATTATAATACAAAATAAAATAACATAATGGAAGAAGCAATCGATCCTAAAACTGGTAAAATTAATTGGGATTGTCCTTGTATGGGTAATAATCCAAAAGGTCCTTGTAGTGAATTATTTAAACGAGCTTTTGAATGTTTTGTAAAAAACCAAGAATCACCAGAAAAATGTACAAATAAAATGCAAAAAATGCAAAATTGTCAAAAAAAATATCCACGTTTGTATGAAGAAACAAATAATAATTGAATTATTTTGAAAATTTATATTTTACAAATGGATAAACTAAAGTCATTGCATTATTTATTATCAAAATCTGATAATCGCAGTAATATATTAACTAGGTATACATGGACATTTTATGATTCTAATAATATTCTTAATTCTTTACAATACCAACATTCAATCTACTATATTAATACTTTGAATAAAAAAACTATGATAAGAGAAAATACACAACATATCAGTGAAAGGTATATATTATCATCATTTGAACAAAAAAGTATAAATGAACAAATCAACGATATAGATGAATGGCTAACAAATAATTTCGAATATCTCAAAAAATCAAATGATAATTTTATGAAATCATTTGATATTATTAAATATATTACAAGTGAACTTGGTGAATATAATTACGCATTTACATATGAAGTAGGTTGGTCTATTAAAGATGTTTATAAATTATATATTGATTTGTATAGTACTAAAATAGTAGTTAATTATAAAGGAAAAGATGCCCAATTATCTGAACAAAAATTAAAAACATTTATTCAAAAAAATAAAAGTGTAATTATTAAAGCAAAAGAAAATGACCATAAAAAATATATTCAGCGTCGAAATGAAGCTAGAGAAAAACAACGTTTAGATCAACTAACTAAAGATACTGTACAACTTCATTTAACATCAACTTTAGCACAAGATATTACACACAAAGATAAATGCGAATCTTTTTATATTAAAAAAAGCTTAAAAGAACGTTATAAAATACAAGCATGTAAACCATTGTCTATTGAATATCCTTGGCACACAAAATTAACCAAATAATAATACTTAATTATCATAATCAGAATTCAATAACGCTTCTTCTAATACATCTTTATCTTCTTCTAATGCATCTTTATCTTCTTCTAATTCATCTTTTTCTATTTGTTTAGATGAAAAAGGATGTAACATCTTTGTTAAAAATTGTGAATTAAATAACATATTACTGTCATCTACATTAAACGGTTTATTAACCGTTTTATTTGCGTCATCTAATTTTTCATAAACTATAGATGACCCAGAAGATTCAGAAGGTTCAGAAGTATGTGATTGAGTTCTTCTATGGTCTGTCAGTGGTCGCGGAGTATAAATTGAACTTCTTCTTAAATTTTTAGTTTCATAAAATTCAGAAGATTCATAATTAGAGTTCATCATATTATTCATATGATTTTCAAAATCAAAGTCATTTCTAGAACTACGTGAACCGGTATCCGTATATTGTCTTTCTGGAACGTTCATGTTCATATACGATGTTCTAGTTTCATATAATGGAATATGTGGACCTCTAGATTTTTTAAAAATCCACTCCTTTATTTTAGTAAACCAAGAATTAATAGGTCTTCTATTAGAAAGACCGTTAATTTCGTCATTTGAAAGATATGAATAACCCCTTTTTCTTAAGATATAGAGACTAATTTGGTCTTTAACATATACAACTCCTTTAAATATTTTACCTAAAAAGATAACAAAATTATACATCATAGTGAAAAAAGATGTAAATCTATATAAAACAAACAATATTGTAAAGATTTGCCAAAACATGTTAATAAGAGATGTTAAAAAATAAAAGTCCATTTTCAAATATTAATAATTTAAGCTAATTTATCTTTAAATTAATATTTCAAAATACAAACTTGTTCTACTTTGTTGTGTAATTTTACAATCTCGTGATTTATTAATATTAACATAACAATATCTTAATATTTTCTATGAGATAGAAAATGTTTTTAAAAAAAAAATGGTTTAAAATCAAAATTTAAATTATTTTAGAAGATTAAGGTCACTTAATGAAGATTATATGGAATCAAAAAAATTATCAGATAAGGCAAAAAAAGACCGTGAAAACAAGAAAGAAGGCAACAACATAAATAATTATAGATATAATGTACGAAATGTCTATTGTGTTAATTGTGGTGAAAAAGGACATGTATTAAAAGAATGTGTAGGTCCCATAACTAGTTTTGGAATAATTGCGTTTAAAACAGGTAAAGGTGAATCAGATTGTTTACAGGATACAAATACTACATTAAAAGATATTTTAAAACAGTTGAATACTAATACAAAGGATGTTATATTTCCAAAAATTAAATTTTTAATGATTCAAAGAAAAGATACTATGGGATATATTGATTTTGTTAGAGGTAAGTATGATATTAGACCTGGTTATGAAAAAGAACGTGATCAAAAGATTAAAGTATGTTTAGATGAAATGACACAAAAAGAAAAAGATAATTTATTATTAAAAGATTTTGATACAATCTGGAATGATTTGTGGGTCAACCATGACAGTAAATGTTTCAAAAATGAATATGAATTAGCTAAAAAAAAATATATAAATTTAAATATACCAGAATTAATTAAAAAATCATCTACAACATATGTATTTCAAGAATTTGGGTTTCCAAAAGGTAGAAGAAATATGAAGGAGACAAATATTGCGTGTGCTGAGAGAGAATTTTTTGAAGAAACTGGATATGATAAAGATTGTTATGATTTTATTAAAAATTATCCTATTATTAAAGAAGAATTCATGGGTACAAATAATGTAGAATATAGGCATATCTATTATTTAGTAAAAATAAAAGATAGAGTTCTACCACCAAAAATAGATATTCATAACAAAATCCAAACTGGAGAAGTACGAAATATTGGATGGTTTACATTAAATGAATGTCTTCAATTAATTAGACCATATGATATTGCTAAGAAAAATATGATTAAAAGTGTCTCTAATGATATAGAGAATATGAATGAACAATATAATTGTTCAAAAATATTTTTTGCTTCCAATCAGAAACGTGAAGAAATACTTTCATCCGTTGAAATATATAACAAACTATGTGAAGCATATCTAACTGGTACTGATTATTTAATTGATACCAAGTTTTAATACAAAATTACTTATTACATTTTCAAGAATTTGGTTTATTTCACTAATTTAAACTCGTTCAAAATCTTATTTAAAAATATAAATATTATAATACTATCAAAATATTACAATATGAATCAAATCATTGCACCAAAATCTATCAACTTTAACGAATTAGTTAAAAATAGCAATACAACTCTATCTCTTAATCTTGAAACTAAAATGATTAACATTCTTAATACAAAATTTACAGAGGAAGAACAACGATGGTATATTGCAAATCTATATATTTATATGAATTACCATCCAACAAATGACTATCCTATTAACTTAGAGGATGTATTTAAGATGATTGGATTTGCAAACAAGGGAAATGCGAAGAGAACACTTGAAAATAATTTTATATTAGATGAAGACTATAAAAGTTCATTTCTCCCAACGGAGAAACGAGAAATAGGCGGTTCTTTAAATGAACAAATTATGTTAAATGTAGATACATTCAAAAGTTTATGTATGTTAGCAAAGACAGATAAAGGTAAAGAAATAAGAAAGTATTATGTAAAATTGGAGAATATTTATAACGAGTTAATGAAAGAAGAAATTCAGGAACAACAAAATAAATTACAAAATACACAAAACCAACTACAGTTAACCTTACTAGAATCACAAGAAAAACAAGATAAAATTAATTTATTGACAAGAAAAACTAATAAATTTGAACCAGGTGAAAGTGTTTATATTTTTCACTCAACAATCAATAATGATGATAATACTGAAATTACTGATATTACTAAAAATAACACTGGAATTAATTTATATAAAGTTGGTAGAACAAAGAATGCAAATGGTAGAGATGCTATTCATAAAACAGCAAGTTATAAAGGCATTTTATTACAAATTAAATGCGTAGACTCTGTTTTATTAGAACGTGTTATACATTTTCTACTTAATAAATATAGGTGTGCGAATAGAAGAGAGTGGTTCAATTGTTCTTATAATATTATTAAAAATAGTATTTATTATGCAAAATTATTATTAGAAAGCGAAATTGATTTTGAAAATATATACTTGGTTCGTGATACTACTAATTTTATAGATACCATTAAAGAAAGTGCATCTAACGAAAATGAAATTGACGCACCCTTACCTATTATTAAGAATATTTTTACAACACTTGAATTTAAAGCAAATGATATTAATGATTTTGAGAAATTTTTATCTGAAAATTGTGAAAAAGATTCTCAAAATACATTAAGTTACACAACTCTTAAAAATCAATATAAAATATGGGCGAAAACTGCAAATCATAGTCAACTTAAAAAGATGATTAATTATGTAAAAGTACAATATACAACTTGTATGAAAAAATACAACCCATTAGTTAGTACATCAAAATTAACTCAACATTTTAATGGAATAAAATTAAACGATTCATTATTCAAGTTTGAAAATCCTGATAATGATAATGATAATGATAAAGATAATTTGATTGTAGAACAATTTTTATATGATAAATGCCAAAGAGCACCTGGTTATAGAATTACAATGCAAGAATTTTTTTTAGAATTTGAAAAATGGTATAGTAGTAATGAGGTATATAATGGCCTATTCACACATATTATTAAAGATAAATTAAAAAGTTATTTGGATATACTGTTTATTAGATTAAGAAGTGGAGATGAATCAAATGGCATTGACAATAGATTAGGTGGATGGTTGGGATTTGCATTAAAAACAAATAATATACCAGAACCTATTAAAAAATATAAACCGAAAAATGCAAAAATAATTACCCAAAAAAACGCCACTACTGATGAGATTATTAAAGAATGGTCAAGTATTTCGGAATTGAGTGACTATATTAAGAAAAGTAGAAGTGTTACTAGTTTATTAATAAAAAGACATGAACAAATATATATAGATAATATTCTATGTTTTTTTATTTAAACATACTATTTCGGTAGAATATTATAATTAAAACATTGTATTTATTATAATACTTGACGTCTTATTCTATGACCCAACATATTATTATTATATGCATTATCACCATTCTTCTATGGTATTATTACACAAAATCAAAAGAAAATGATGATAAATATATTCCTATTATGATAAGACAATCTGAACTATTACACGAAAATACAAGATTAAAGCAGAATAATAAAAAGTTAAGGATAAGAGTGAAATACTTAGAAAATTATAAGAGTGATGTTTCTAAAACTTTTAAAATATTAGATAGCGAATTAGGTTTAATAAATGAACATATAAAAAATAAACAAACTACAGAACAACAACAAAATACACAACAAGATACACAACAAGATACACAACAAGATACACAACAAGATAGTTCTACTCGATTTAGAACAAGTTTTACACCTAGAGTATTAAACTCTTTACTTAGAACATCTCAAGAACCAACTCAATCTGATAGCATGTTTGATAGTATATTTAATAGATTTCTAACAGGTGATATGCATTTTATGAATCAACAACCTTTGTCAAATAATTTAACACCACCAGTCATACTACAACACCAAAGACAACGTCAACAACCACAACCACAACCACAACCACAATCACAACCACAACCACAACCACAACCACAATCACAACCACAATCACAACCACAATCACAATCACAATCACAATCACAACCACAACCACAATCACAATCACAATCACAATCACAACCACAACCACAGTCACAACCAAGACAAGCAGAATTAAATAACAATGATGATAATTTATATAACTATGATAATCACAACCAAGACAAGCAGAATTAAATAACAATGATGATAATTTATATAACTATGATAATTTAGATGACATAGATGACACAGGTGATATTTTAAATGAACAAGATTTGAATCAAGAACAAATGGTTTCTGATGTTAAAGATAGTCAGGTGGAACCCCAAGAATCTGTAAGTTTTTCTGTTAATTATCTACCATTGAATTCGAGTTATCATCAATATTTAATTAGAAATGATAAACCAAATACACCAAATAGTTAATTTAGAGCGCTGTGGTTTTTAAATGGTACTTTTATTTTTAATAAAAGAATTAAAAATTCAAAAAATTTATTTTATTACTGTTATAATATATAAATATAAAACATGAAATATACTATGTCAGACGGTCGCGCTTTTACATCCTTTTTACCTAATTGCGAATTGAACTCGGTTTTACAAAAAAAGTACGGTACAAAAGATGTACATGCTTATCGCTATTATCTACAACAAAATGCTGATAAGGTTATGAAAGATACAAGTATTGGAACAGATGAGTGTAAATTTTGTCCTGTATGTGAAGCTAGTTTATCATATAGACCAAATGGAGATATGTTATCTCAGCAATCTAAACAATAAATTAAATTATCGAAATGATAAATTTCCTATTATAGAAAAATAAATTATTTACATATAATAAGAAAAATTCATATGGATATCGAAACTATAGTTATAATGTTAGGTATGATTCTCGTTATATATTTTTTATACCATATGATATATACATATTCTGAAATAAAATATGTTAAATCAGATGTGGATGGCAATGTTTATTTGATTCGACGTGGAAATAATAAAAGTGAAAAGTTTTTAAAAGATTCAGCAAATACATTGGCATTAATCAATAAAAATGTAATTGGACTTGTAGACTATTTATTTAAAAATTTTAACAATCGCGATGATAAATTTTATTTTATTAAAAAATTAAAAGAAAATTATAAACAGTATATTATTTCAGAAGCAGCTGTTGACCCTAGATATACAACATATACGATTGATAAAAGAGATATGCATATATGTCTACGAACAAGAGATACTAATGAAAAAGTTTATGATATGAATATTTTAATGTATGTAGTACTTCATGAGCTTGCTCATTTGTGTAATTATAATAAAAATGGTGAAGCTATTTTGGGTCATGGTTCAGAATTTAGAGATATCTTTAAATTTTTAGTAGAAGAATCCATCAAAATAGGTATATATAATCATGTTAATTATTCAGCAGAACCAAGAGAATATTGTGGAATAATGATTACAACATCTATTATTTAGTTTAAAAAAAATGAATATATAATTTCCATATATTTATTTATGGATATGATTAAATTTCTAAGTAAAAGAAAAAAAGAAAACCGTCAATCACTTATTATTGATAATATAGACATATTACGAGAACAATTCGCTCAACGTCGTAATTCTTTATCAAGTAATTCCAATGTAGATTCTATCCACGAAACTGAATCACTAACAGAAGAACTTTATAATAATGAATTACCAAGAAATGAATTACCAAGAAATGAATTGCCAACAAGAAATGAATTGCCAACACGAAATGAATTGCCAAGAAGAAATGAATTGCCAACAAGAAATGAATTACCAAGAAGAAATGAATTACCAACAAGAAATGAATTACCAACAAGAAATGAATTACCAACAAGAAATGAATTACCAACAAGAAATGAATTACCAACAAGAAATGAATTACCAACAAGAAATGAATTACCAACAAGAAATGAAATACCAACAAGAAATGAAATACCAACAAGAAATGAAATACCAACAAGAAATGAAATACCAACAAGAAATGAAATGCCAAAAAAAAAATATAAAGAAAATGAAAATTTAAGGAAACCAGTTAGAACTAATATGGTAGATTCTAGAGAAAGTGAATATTATAACTCAAATACGTATTCTTTTGATGAAACACATTCAGCTCATACTACTCAATCGAAACGCCAAGAACGTGATGAGCATAAATGTAATTTATGTTATAATAAGAATCAAGTTAAAGATAGTTTTATGATTCTAACATGTGGTCATATATTTCATATTAGGTGTTTAGTTGACAGTCATTATACTGATGCGAATAAATGTGGAGTAATAGATGAGGAGTATTTTAATTCAAGAATATGTTATGTTTGTAGTAATCAAATGGAGATGGAAGATATTTTGTATATACATAATAAGTTTTATAGAAATACAAAGGATTATATTATAAGACAAGATGAGACTATTGAAAAATTGGATAAACAAATGAGTAAACTTAAAGAAGAATTACGTGTTTGTTACGAATATAAACAGAAACTTGAACACCAACGAGATAAATCTAGACAGATTACTGTAACAATTAATACTATGATGTAATTAAACAATGTAGTTTTATTTAGAGTTCAAAAATTGAACATAAGACATAAAATTATTATATAATTGACGTTGTTCTGATAATAAATCTTTTAATATTTTATTAGTTTTTTTGTATTCATTTTTATCAATAAATGTATATGAATATTTATTATTATTTATATTGTAGTTATTGGATAATTCTTTAAAGATTTTAAAGAATTGTGTATACTTTTGTAAATTATCAGATGTTTTCTTTAAATATTCTGCTTTATATTGAAGATATAGTTCATTTGAATTTATAATGTTATTATTATTTTCAATAAAGACTTTATCAAAATCTACATTTAAAAATGTTTGTTTAAATTGGTCTTCATTATATAAATTAGATTCCATTTATATAATGCAATATAAATTCTAAATTTTTTTTTTGCGCAAATTACTTAATCAATAATAAATAATGGTTTAAAACACGCTAAGAAGTGTGAAGTTTTACTATATATAGTGGTCTTAGAACTTGATTCCGAGTAACATTTCCATGCTATTTTAAATTTATCAGTATTATACAATTTATAAATAGATATACATAAAGCGACAGATGTTATAATCCATACAATATTGCTCCATTCTGTAGCAGATATATCATACACAGGTGCAATGAATTGATGAGTGAATGTATCTTCTCTGGTATCTAAACCTCTTAAATGTGCTTCGAATATACTTAAACTGCAAACATTTGAATTTGCGCGCCAGTGAACAATTAATGAAAATACAAATGTAATATGTAGTATTAAGATAGCTGGTATATTTATGAATGGGGCGAATATGACAAATAAAATTATGATACAATGAAATACGAATATGCTATCTGCTAGTAATAAACTTAGAACAGATGGAGTGGGTTCTTCAGGTATAGCTTCATGTATAGCTTCATGTATAGCTTCAGGTATAGTTTCATGTATAGCTTCAGGTATAGATTTCGGTTGTTGACTAATCTTTTTATGTTTACCCATTATATATAGTATTTATTTTAATATTTTAAAAAATATGAATACTCAAATAATTTTAGAAATAGATTATAGAGAAAAAGCTATCATTAAGCATTTTGAAGAATTTAAACCATCTATAAAGTATACAATAACAAATTTACCGGTTGGTGATTTTGTATTTAAACAAAATAATGATGTTTATTACATAATAGAAAGAAAAACTATACTTGATTTGGCATCAAGTATTACAGATGGTAGATTTAGGGAACAAAAACAGAGACTATTAGATTCTATAAATTTACCTGATAATATAGTCTATATATTGGAAGGTAATAAAAATCAAAAACAGTATGGAAATATATCAACGTCAATTATAGACAGTTCAATTTTGAATCTAATATTTAAACACAAGTATAAAGTGATTCGTACTGTAAATGATATAGAAACATATGATATACTTTTATCTTTATATAAAAAATTAGAATCGAATGAGTTTAATAAGAAGCTAGAGACTAATGTTAAGCTTATTAAAAAAGGTGATGCTATAAATAATAATATGTTAACGACAATGTTATCAGTTATTCCTGGTGTATCAATTAATATATCTAAAAAAATTACAGAAACATATACAACTCTTCCTATTCTTATAAATACATATGATAGAATATTAGATATAAATGATAGAGAAAAATTATTAAGTAGTATTCAAGTCAACGATAAAAGAAAACTTGGAATAGCTTTATCAAAAAAAATATACAATTCTTTATACTTGCGTTTAAATAATAAAGAATGTAAAGAAAAGGAAACATGTTTACTCGATTGACATTCCAAAACATGCTTACCGGCAGTATAGACGAGGCCTGTTAAAATTAGCGAAGAACAAGGTATTTTTTGTTCATATGTTTTTCTACTATATCTACTAATTGTTCTATACCTAATTTTTTAACGTCTATATGATTACTAGGATATCCTAAATAGTTTTGTATTTCTTTATTTGAAATTTCTAGATGTTGAATAATATCTAAGAGTTTCTTTTTATTATAACTTGTTGCGGCCATACCTGAAATATTCTTACGTTTATCATCGGCGTCATCTTTTATACTACGCATATCGATAATTCTGAATTTACCATCATATGGTCCAAATAATCCACCTGATTCTTTAGTAGCTCTTTCTCTGTAAGAAGCATAAATTTTATTTTTCATAATCTTTTTATTAAACTTGGCATCTTCATCAGATAATTCGACTTTTTCTTGTGACTTTTTAGTTTTCTGTCTTTTATCCTTAACTTCTGATTCAATATCAATGTTTTGATTAAATTTATTTTTAACATATTCATTCAAGTTATATTCGTTTGAATTTACTGTGAAATCTAGAATTTTGGAATAAATACTAGAATTGATATCTATATCAATAGGATTAAAAATAATATAATCACCTTTTTCTATCAAAAAACCTTCTCTTTCATACTGATCCAATAGAATCATTTTATTATCAATCATATTTTTAAGAGCATTGTAAATACTTTCATTTGATATCATGGATTGTAAGCCTTTAATTCTAGTAATAATATCAGGAATGCTATATATAAAGTAACTTTTAAACATATCTTTTACTAATGAAATAATGAGTTCAATGTCAAATTCTTCAAAAAAATTAATATACATATTATAAGTAAATTTATCAATCTCTTTATTTTGTGGTTTGATTAGACAAGAATATTTACAATCTGTATAATCACAATCAGCTGAATTATTTGTTCCTGTAATTAATGTAGTATTAATATTACAGTCAAATGCAACTTGTTTTAATAATCGTTCTACCACTTTATTAGAACGGTCTTTTTCTTCTGCTAAAATATATTTTTCTTTATCTATAAAATACATTGGTTTAACCTTCTGTGTTTTATATACAGAGCAATACTTGTAAATTTCCACATTTCGTTGGTCTTCTGGTAAAGAATCATGAGAATGATGACGAACTGCTCTACCAATAATTTGATTAATTCTACTCATATTCCATGCTGGTTCTAATATATGTACCTGGCGTACATTTTTTAAAGTTATACCTTCAGATATAACTGGGGAACCAATTAGCACTTTGATATATTTACCATCTTTATTATCCTCACTATTAAAAATCTTACGCTGAGCTTCTCTCGTTTCAACATTAGTTGAATCGTCATATAAGATAAATGATTTATCTGATTCTTTATTTTTACTTTTGAATTGTGTATATCCATTAGCTAACAAAAGTTGTTTTATAAGAGATGTACCACCATAATTAACATAATTTGAATAAATAAATACATTACCGGGACTCTTATTTATATTCTCTAATAATTTAGCCAACTTTGCCGAATATTCTTTAAGTTCACCGTCCAAACTTAAAATATTTTGATTATTACTTGATAATTTATACTCAGAACTTCCCTTGACTTCACTAAATACAGATAAAAACCCATCTTTTCCAAAAACACCATTAGGGTATGTCATTGTTGATGCATCACTACTATTTTTATATAAAGAACTAGATTTTGATACAGATGTATATTCTTCTGTATTATCTTCAGCATCTAATGTTTCTGCGTCAATGTCAATTTGTTCATGTGAGTCTAATTTAAGAGCTCTTTGATAAATATCATTTTGATATTTACTCATATAACAATAAACAACATTGATACTTCCAGTTTTAGGAAGAAGAGATTCACCCATATCAATTTTATCAGGAAATGTTTCTATATTTGATTGTAAAAAACTTATTTTACCACGTAAATTTCGAAGTAACATATCTTTTCCCTTTTCTGATATAGAGGTTAACCCACTTTTTAAAATACCATCACTTAAATGTTTACTATTCTGCTTAATCATAATTGGTTCATCATCCTCATATGATTTAAATAGGTCATTTCTAATAGGTAAAATTTTATCTGGATTATTCATATTTAATAAATTAGACATTTCAATCATTTCTTTAGGATTATCATACATCGGAGTAGCTGTTAATAAAACTAATCTATAATTATATGAATTTTTCAAAATCTTTGATAATGCAATATATACATCATTATTAGTAACATTATGCGCCTCATCAACTATAATAACTGTATTATTTAAATTTTCAATAACGTTTGCTGGTTTCTTTCTAGATAAACTCCCATCAGAATTGCGTTTTTGTCGAGACGTATTTCTACCATAACTATCTTTTTCAAATTCTTTCATTCCTAAAACTTGATTAACAAATGTACCATATGTCATAAAATTATACACTTTATTAATTTTACGTGTAATTCTATTCATCAACTCTTTTTTAGTAACCTGGTCTTTTGATGATTTTAAAAACTGTTCCTGTAATTCTGTTAAATAGGCCTTATTACTACAGTCAGATAACAATTCATTCTTAAAGTTCTTTTCAATATTACCATTTTTAACTAATACAACGATTTTTCTACCCATATTATTAACATATTCTTTAAACCCTTCTGCTATAGTTATAGCCGCACAAGTATTATGTGTTACTGTAAAATCACCCATCAAATATCTACTATTTTTATCTAACATAAATCCATAATAATTATCTTTATTAACATATTTTACTTGAAACCCATTCACTAATACATCTTTTATTTGTTCTCTATTTTTAGCTTTTTTTCTAGGAATTAAAGTAGGTATTTCTTCAATACCTTTACCACTTATATTTATTCTATATGTAAAACCTTTATTTTTAATACCGTTATAAGTCCAACTAGTTTCTTTAATTTTTTTATAACAAGCAAATCCTAGACTTTGGCATAAATATATTACGTCATCAATTAATTTTTCTGATGTTTGAGTAAATTCAAAAATATTATTATTATAATTACCATCTGAGTCTATTAAACCAGCTAATAATTTTAATCTATTTTCTCTTGAGTTACATTTGTAAATATTAGGTATGTGCTTATTATTTCTTATATTATATTCATTTAACGTATTTAAAAATACATTACCTCCTATTCTTCCGGTTCCTGTGATACTATAAGAATCTTCTGATAAAAAGTTTAATGTTAAATTATATTGTGGTAAATTTTTCATAAAATAATAAATAACACTTGAATCTTGTGTAGTTATAACTGGTTCTCTTGATGTTTCATCGCCTAACCAAAATCCTATCATATAAGGATCAATAGGTAGATTTCTATTTAGAAATTCAACAGGAACTTTATATAATTTTAATTGTGATTTTATATTATTATTTAATTTTATATAATCTTTAACACTTATCTCTATTATATTTTTATGTTGATTATATAATCCTATTTTCTCATTATAAAATTCAGTGGCTTCTTCAATAGTCTTAAATTTTTTTTTAGCTAACCAAAGGTCTTTTGGTTCAAACCAAGTAACACTATTATTTATCATATTTGGTTTATCACTAAATTTTAAACATAATATATGTTCTTGATTTACTGTATGTTTATCACCTTTTACTGGTATTATATCATACATTTCATCTTGACCCCTTGCTAAACTAAGTACTCTTCTAGGTGTACTATCATCACCCATAAGTAAATCACCTTCTTGAATATCTTGTACTTTTTTAATATTTCCGTCAAACATTAATATAGGAGTATCAATTTTATGGCATTTCCCACTACCCACTTGCCAATAAAGCAACACATTGTCATAAATTGTATTTTTAGATATTAAATTACGAAGGAGTAATTGTCTAGGGTCTTGATATATAAAAGGTCTCTTAATTTGTTCCTGAAATTCGTATTTATTAAGAATACGGTTGAAATCTGGATCATCGTAATCTGGATAATATCTGTCTTCCATACGTCTTATGTATAGTGTAGATTTTTAATTTCTCTAAAAATCTAATCTAAAATTTAAAATAATCTTACATTTGTAAAAATTCATTAATTCTATCGTATATTATTATCAAACCCGTATATACAATATATATGGTGATGACCTGATGGTTGTAGGTACATCCTACATGACAACGTTGTTGTTCTTGTTTGAGTCATGAGAGTTAAAAACTTATCGGAGAATATTATAGTTTAATTTGTATTTAAACTATCTGAACTAACTGGGTAGGGAGTGGTTAATAACTCATCTGACATTGATTCTTTTATTTGAGAGATTATTGGTATTGTATTTTTATTATTAAAGTAGTAGTGACCTCCGTATAATATTACTGGTACTAATAATACATAAATAAGATTGCTAGTTTTTTTATCTTCTGTTTCGGATTTTTTATAGCTTCTTAAAATAATATAAACTACAATTGTAGAAATAAATACAAATGCGTGAAAATTTGTATCCATGTTACCTTATTATAAGTAGTTAAAAAAAGTTTATTTAATTAACGAGTAATAATGTAAATTTCGTTAATTAAATAAACTTTTTTTAACTATGTATAGTAGATATGCCTAAAGAGCAAATTCAAGATTTAATTGAAACCAAGAAAGATTATCAAAGTAAGTTAATAGAAGTTTTAAAGAAATATTACATGAAATTTATTGAGAGATTATATGAAAAATCACTTCGTGAATTTCAAGAAAAACTATTAAAAATACCAAATTGGTCTGATGAAAAATTAGATAAAGAATATAGCAAATTTTTAAAATTTATAAATGATAAATATGATTTAGATGAAGAAGAATTTACAAAAATACTACATATAGTATATGGATTAAATATTAAAATAATGACATCGATATGTAATAGCTTGGAGGTGAATGCTCCTAAATTAAAGAAATTTTGGTATAGGTGTTTAAAACGTGTAGCAAAATATTATTATGAACATCCAAAAATAATGTTATTAGAGAGTGATTTTAAAAAATCAAAGATTCAAGTAGAAGAGAGTATTAATAATGTTTTACAAAAATTTATTCCATTAAAAGAGATTATAAATGCTAAGAAAAATCCACCTCAAGACAAGTATAATTTTGACAATGGATTAGGAGACACAGATAATTCATTAAACATTCAGCGGAAGCTTGATAGTAACAATCAATTAGAAGTAACGTTAGAATCAGAAACAGAAACAGACTCAAACTGTTTAAAATATCTGTCATCTGAAGAATTTGATAATGAGTATTATGTAAGTGATAAAGAAGACAATGTGAAAAAATCTAATGAAAAATCAGAGGAAAAACATATAAAATTACCTAAATATCTTTTTCCAAATAGTAAGAAATATCATAAAAATTCAAAATTATTTAAAAATACACAACAAGTTAAAAATGAATTAGATGAAAACTTTTTTGATGACATTTAATTATCGTTTAGATAATTTAACACCTCTTTGAGTAGTAACTTTAACTTGTCTATTTACACTATCACTGCTTTGTTCAATAATTGTTTCTTCTTCTTTCTCGACTACACCTAATAATAAAGGGTCTATTTCTGATATATAAATTGGCTGTTCTATTATTTTTCCTCGTATAGTGTATTTTTCTAGAGTTAATTTTTTATGTAATTCTCCTAATGATATATCTTTTTCAAATAGTTGACTTTTAAGAACAGAAGTTTCGTTTTTCGATTGAAATAATTGTTGCTTAATTGTTTCTATATCTTTTTCTTGTTTTAAATTTAATTCTTTTAATAAATTTAATTGATTTACTGAATCCGTATAATCACTTATAACTATAATGTATTCGTTTGATTTTTTTTCTAATAATTCGAGTGTAGTTTGGTATTTTGATTTTAAATCATTATATTTTTCTAATGTGTCATTATTTGTTTTATTTAGTTGATTAATAGTATTAAACATTTGTATATTTTCAGCATATAGATTATCATACTTATTTATTAGACTTGTCTCATCTAAAGTTTTATCAGTATTTAATTTATTTAAATCAAAAGTTACAATATCTAAATTATTTTTATAATTTTCCATATCTTGTTTTAATTGTAAAATTTCTATATCTTTATCTTGGAATTGAAGTTGAAAACTTCTTATATTATTTTTAAATAGTTCTAGTTCGCTATCTTTATCTTTAATAATTTGTTCTAATGATTCTATTTTAAAATTCGCTTCTAATAATTGAACTTGAAATTTATTATGACCAAGGGGTTTAGAACGACTACTAGCATTTAAAACAAAGGATGTCTCGTCTTCCATTTATATATTTAATAAAATAAATAAATGTATTAAAAATACCGAACTACTTGTATTGGGGAATAAATTGTTTAGCTAATAATTTACCAATATTTTCTGAAGCTTTATCCTGGCTTAATTCATCTTTTTGAATTTTTAAGATATGATTTAACATTTGGTCCAAGTTTTTATCAAATTGTTGTTTATTAAAAGATGGCTTTTTAATTTCTTTAGAAACAAAAGTAAAAAGTGTTTTTGATGTAGAATAAAGATAATTATATTTCTCTTCTAATTGTTCCATATCATTACCGTTCTGAATATCATTAAGTAATCCGTAAACTTGCGTTTTAATTTTATCAACTTTAGTATCGTGAATATTATTGCTCATATTTACTTGTAATTAAAAAAAAATTAGATTTTAACCATAATTCAAACAATTTAAAAATGTTTGATGATAAACAAAAGTATCTACGTGATTTAATATCAAATATTAAAAGATTAACAATTAAAGAGAAACATCATATTTTAAGTATTTTTAAAAAGTATAATATCGAATATACAAAAAACGCTAATGGGTATTTTTTTAATTTAGATAAAATAGATTACGACATTCTAGATAAAGTATATAAATGTGTTAATTTAATTGAAGAAAAAAGAGAATTAATTACAACATTAGACAAAAAAAGAGATTCTTATTTAGAATATTATAAAAATCTAATAGAAAATAAATTGAAAGAAACTATCAATAAAAAAAAAGATGATTACATTAAAAAACTTATTCTTATCCCATCAGATATTTGTATAAAAAAGAAATCTGTTAAAAGAGTAACTAGATTTAGTAATTTAGACCCAGACGTATTAATGAAAGAGCATAGTAGAACTAAAAAGTATCATAAAAATTCAGTATATTTTAGACTTAATCAAACAATAATATCTCTTTCTAGAAAATCTAATAAATGTACGTCAAGTAAATCAGATAAAGATGATGGTAGCATTGGTGAAATTGACGATATAGATATAGAAGGTGGTGAAGAAATTGACGATATGAGTATTGGCGACATTGGTGACATTGGTGACATTGGCGACATTGGCGACATTGACAATATTGGTGATGTAGATATTGAAGGTTTAGAGAATGAATTACAAGATAGCATTGGTGAAGAATATGTAGATGACGCTTCTTCAAATCTAGATGACTATGGAGAAGATAGTGAATTTATGGACGATGACGAGTATTATAAAGATAAAGATACAAATAGTGATATAGAATCAAATATAGAATATAAGACTGATAAAACAGAAATAACAAAGACTGGTAAACACAAAAAGAAAAGAAAAGATTTAGCAGCTAGTTCTCAAGAAATTGATTACTATAAATCTTTATTAAAGAAAAGTGGATTTAAATTTGATGATGATAAATATGTTCAAATTAAATTAGAATCATATATAGAATAAATTGAATTTAAATTAAAGTTTACCCAAATCAAAGGATTTAAATCTAGTTGAACAATGGGTATTCCATACGCTTTTCAGTATTATTATAAAAAGTATAATTGTGAAAATGAATTAATGATTGATTTCCATAAGTTGGCTTTTTTGAATATTAATTATCTCTTTTTTGATTATAATTCATTGATTCATCCATGTGCTCAGCAAATTTTATCGGCTAACAATGACAAATATATTTTAATAGAGGATATTAAGGTGAGAACCAAAATAATTGAAGATGATATTATTGATAATTGTTTAAATTACACTAGATTGCTTATTAATCAAGTTCTTCAGACAAAGCAAAACAGTGAAATACGTCATGTCTATATAACAATAGACGGTGTTGCACCTAGAAGTAAAATGAATCAACAAAGAGAACGTAGATATAAATCAGAATTTTTTAAGGTAGGTGAAAAGTCATCATTATGGGATTCTAATAAGATAACGCCAGGAACTTCTTTTATGAATAAAATTAAAGATGGTTTAATAATTTTTGCACAGGAAATTAAAAATAATATTGATATAAATTGTATTATTTCCGATTCAGATGATATAGGAGAAGGAGAACATAAAATTATGAAAATAATATCAAATCTTAAGAGTGATGCAAGTGTATGTATCTATGGTTTAGATGCTGATTTAATTATGTTATCATTAATGAATAAAAATTACGATAAAATTATATTGATTCGAGATAATTCGTTTAATAGTAATTTATCAGAAAATAAAAAGGTTATTGATTACTTAAATATTAAGAACTTGAAAAGATATATTTGCGATGATATATCCGGATTATTGGCAAAATATAAACAAATTAATTCAAAAAATATAGATTCAGAAAATTTGATTTATGATTATATAGTAATATGCTTTTTATTAGGAAATGATTTTTTGGAACATATACCGTCTTTATCGATTAAAAAAAATGGTATTGATATTATAATGAGAGCATATATTAGTGCATGGAAAGGACATCACTTAATTAATAAGTCATGTATTAGTGACAAAATAAATTGGTATTCATCTATTAATTTACTTTATTTAAGAGATATTATGTATAATCTAAAGAATAGCGAAGTATATTTCTTCAAGAATTTTAAGTTGGATAAACTTATATTAAGCGAAGTCAGTAATTATGAGACACTACTTCAAAATGATAATATAAAATTTTACAAGGATGATTTTATTCGTTTTCAAGATGATGATAATTATAAATCAAGATATTATATGTATTATGGAATCAAGTCATATAATATTGATAAGCTTTGTTTAAATTATATAGAAGGTTTATATTGGGTTTTTGGTTATTATAATAACCATATTCATGAAAATTGGTCATGGTTTTATGAATATCACAATTCACCATTTTGTAGTGATATATTTGACTTTTTGAGAAAAACACCATTTGATAATATCATAGATTATATGAGAAAGTCTGATAAATTAAAAAAATCTGAAAGTTATACTCCTTTAAAACAGTTGTATATGGTTTTGCCAAAGAGTTCATTAAAAAATATTTTGACAGATATGGATTATAAAACTGATACTTTAGAATCTAGTTTATTTTTATATGATAAATTTTACCCTGATAAAATAACAGTAGATATCTATAATAAGAAATATTTATGGCAAACTAAAATATTTTTTGAGAATATTAATGAGAATGTAATAGATTTATTTTTACATTAAAATAATTTT
>Ga0208923_1000078_pt1 | contig 24001 bp, 23 predicted proteins | sample ColrivemetaGS575_FD_187620 | JGI IMG/M metagenome (GOLD analysis project Ga0208923, IMG submission 187620) | Estuarine microbial communities from the Columbia River estuary - Freshwater metaG S.575 (SPAdes) (version 2) | ecosystem: Environmental > Aquatic > Marine > Intertidal zone > Estuary ...
AAAACCCGCACAGCCAATGCTGGAGCGGTTTGAGGGGCTGTAGAGAGGAGAGCCGACGACGAGACTCGAACTCGTGACCTATCGATTACGAATCGCAAAACGGACTCTGATTATTAGCAACTTACAAAGGTGTTGCGCGGGTGTTGCGTTTTAAGGGCGATATAGGCAACAAAAACGCCCCGACTTTTTAGGGTTCGGGGCGTGTTGATTGCTGTTTAATTTAGAGTCAGAATTGGAGGGGGTGACCTAAATGTCTAACCCGTTTTGCTTATAGAATTCCGACCCTGCATCTGGGTTGGTGTAGGACAAGCGGACATACTCTTTTTCAGTTTTTGTCAGAGACCGTTTGAGGTCATTCTCATAGTCTTCGATGGCCTCCTTGATTTCGGATTCTGTCTCACCGATGTCTTCGCTGAAGTCTGCTGGAAATCCACTCATTGTTTTGAATAATTAAATACGCCGTTGTCCAAAGAAAGTCTAATGATTTCACGGCCATTGGCGGCTTGGCCTTCCACATGCGCTTTTGATTTGTTTACAAACGAAACCCAATCGCTTGAAGTTCCTTTTCCTTTAAATTCCTTGAGGAAATTTTTTGTTAAATCCAGAGATGAGTGACCGACGGCCTCGTTCTTGATTGCGTTCCATGTCACCCAATGCAGCCCACCTGGATCGGCGTGGTTGCCAAGGTAGGCTTGTAGATCCGGCGAGGCATTGATGGCGGCTTGCGCGGCCCTGTCGATGCCGTTGTAGAGGGCGAGGCTGAATGCAGGGTTGTCGTTCTCGATGGTGCCGTAGTTTGCGTAGATGCCAATCGGGTCTTGTGGAATCCGCTTCGCATCGCCTGTGTATTGGAAGTAGTGCTGGTGCGTTGGGGAGCCTGTAGCCTGCATGACTGGGTCCATGTAGAGGTCAACGAAACGCCAGCGGTCCAGCACGGTACCCTTGATGCCGAATGTGAGGCCAATGAATCCCTGCACTTTGTTTTTGATGCCTGTGGCACCGTGCCCGAGGCTATTAAACTTGGAGCGCATATCGATGGCGGAATCGGTGGCATACAGGTCTGACACTTGCTTCCAGCGACCGTTGTGGTTCTTCAGCATCAGATAGAAAGAATTTGCGTTTGATGTGGCGTTGTTGCCGAGCTTTCCGTATTCCCCTTTGGTAGCTGTTCGGGCTTTGCCCACGATGGTTTTCCATTGTTCCTTTTTGAGTTTGAAGGTTCCATCAAGGGAGTTTTGAATTTGCTGGATGACCTCCGGCTGCAAGACAAGCCGCATCCACAGAGCCTCCTGATCAAGTGGCGGGAGTTGTTTGGAGAGCGTGCCCCATAGGTGGTGCAGTGCCGTGACAAACTCGGTGGGCTTTTCACCGATGACTTGGCGCATTTCGACAACGCTATCGAGCCCCGCCATCGCGGCATCCCGCGTGCCTGAGACCGTGCGCGGCCCATGGAATCCGCCATCCAGTAGGGCGATGAAATCCTTTGGCCGCTTGAGCATCATGTCGATGCCGCTCGGAGGGACAAGGATGTTTTTGGTGACGCCGGCGTCTCGCATGATTTCAGCGTATCCCTTGGGATCCGTAAATTTCAAAGGGTCGTTGGTAATTACTTCAGTTGCCTTGTTTACTTGTTCAATAGCGGCTACGACCTTAGCCCTGTCTTTTGCCGCTTCGCCGATGAAATCCTTGTTGCCGAGAGAGAATTTTGATTTTGCGAGTTGATAATTTGGAAGGGGAAGGTCGAAGTCTCCTGGCTGAAATTTCACTTCGGTATTATCGCGCAGCTTCGGAGTGATGCCCTCCTTTTGCTTGCCTTTTTTATCCAGCACAGGCTTGCCTTTGTCATCGAAAAGTTTCTCACGAATCATCACGCGGACGATAGGCACCGACTTCGCTTGAGGGATTGTCTTGGGCAGGGATTTTGCTGCCGTGGTAAAAAGCTGCGTCATCGAACCCGCCGGCATCTCGATGCCTTTGTCCGGCACCGCATCCGGCATGGCTTGGCCTTGGGGTGGTCTTGTTGTTCCTGACACAAAAATGTCATCTGGGTTGTCAGTGAGCCAAAGTTTTTTCCCATTGATTTCCGTGACTTTTGGATTCCTTAAAAAGGCTTCGACCACTACAGGGTTTGCGGGCTCGTTTGTTTTACTTGCGGCAACACGAAGGCGATCTCCAAGGTCTTTGGGGATCTTGTTTGCGATCTCGTCGAAATAATCTCCCAAGCTCTCAATGTCGTCTACATAGCTGGAATTGAATTCTGGCAATTCAGTAGAGTCTGCAAACCCATCCACCTTTAATCCGCTATCCATTCTGCCTGAGAGCTCTCGCATGACATCATTTGCCGAATCTACTGCGGACTGAGTAGAGTCAATTTTGTTAGATGCGTAGCCTTTTGCCGACTCGACATTATCGGTGAAAGAAAACCCACCTCGAGACAGACCGGAATTTCTTGCCCTATATTTCAGATCAAATTTTTGGCCCTTAAAGTCAGGGCTCCCATGATAAACTGGGCCAACCAATCCATTCCGTTTAGCTTCATCCGGCGTGATTGTGATATCCGGCATCGCTTGGCCTTGGGGATTGTATAAGGCGTCTTCTGTGGCTTTGGGTAATGATATGAGCCGGTCTCGAGAGTAGCCGGAAAGATCATTCATGTCAGTGATTGGAGATAATGACAGCTCGTCACCCATTTCGTGAGCTCCCCACATGCGATCTCCGTCGGACCAACGGCGGGCGACATCGAGGGCGCTGGATGGTTGTTCGCCGTGTTTCCTTAAAAAGGAACTCAACTGCCGATCTGTCATTTGTTCGATAGGCTTTAGATGTTTTGCATCCGGCATCGCTTGGCCGGTTGGCAGGTCTCTGGACAAGTCTGGAAGGGGGGTGGGGATTTCGGGGAGGAGGTTGTTGTTGGCCTTGTCGTAGTCGAAGTGGAAGCCTTGGCGTCCAGTGCCTACGGCGGCGTCTACGCGGTCGAGGCGGAACTGCTTGATGGCGCTGCTGGGGCCAGCGATTTTGCCGCTGAAGGGGTTTGCGCCTCGATTCATTTGGGTCGCGATGCCGATGAGGGAGTTGATGGCGTCGCGGCGTTTCTCGTCCATTTTGTTGGAGCCTGGAAGGTCGTTGCGGTGGTTTTCCATCCACTGCTTGAGGTCGGCCTCGATGAGCTTGATGTCGTTGTTGTAGAGACGGCCGATGATCGGGTCGCCGGCGTTGATGGCTTTGATGGCGCGGTTGCGGAATTGTGTGAGGTCTAGGACGGAGGCGAGGAGGTTGTTTTTTCCGCTGAGTTCCCATCCCCAGGGGATGACTTCGCGGGTGATGGCTTCGAGGTTGCCGAGGCGGTTGACTCGGAAGGCGCCGGTGTCTCCGCTGCCGATGGCGTGGTAGCGGACCTGCATGCTCTCGCCGGATGCTGCGGCGGCCTCGAACTGGCGAGCGAAGCCGCGTTGGTGTTGCGCGAAGCCGTTTAGGAAATCAAAGGTGGGCGGGAGGATGCGGCCTCGCACGGTGACGCGGCCGTCGGCTGTCTTCTTCGGGCCGAGTGCAGGATTGCTACGGTCGATCAACTTGGATCCTACAAGGGATTTGACCTGTTGCTGGCGCTTGAGTGTCTCGGCGGTGATGTCGGTCTGTTCGCGGAAGACGGCCTGTCCGGTGGCTGGGTCGATGCGGGCAAATTCATTGGCCATGACGCCGCTACCGTAGTCGTGGAAGGTGACTTGGGGATTGTTTGCGAGGTCGGTTGCTCGGCCTGTAGGGGCTACGCGCACGCCTCGGGCTTGGGTCTGCTCTGGGTGGTTGATCCAGTTGCGGTAGTTGTTGAGGTATTGGTCGAGCTGTTTTTTGAGGACAGGATCGGTCGCTAGGATGGGGTTCGCCTTGAAGAGCGGGTCCGGCTGGCCGGTGACGGGGTCGATGCGGACGCCGGAGATCGAGAGGGCGTTGGCTTGGGCTCCGAGGAAGTTCTCCATGCTGCCGAGCCATGATCCGTCTGCTGGGAGGTGGCGGCGGATGCCGGCAAAGTCCATCGATTGGCTGGCTTGACGGAAGTCCTCGGCAAAGATTTCGTCTCGCGCCCAGTCGAGGGGATCCATGTCGCCTCGGAGGAGGCCAGATTGGCCGAGCTCGTCCATCTTCGCGGTGATTGCGGCAGGAGTGACGGGGAAGTTTTGCCCAGGGAATTTGGCTGCATTTTCGTTTTGGATCATGGCGGTCGCGTATTCGCGGCCACGGGCTTCCACGCCGACTTGGGTATAGCGGCGGGTGGTGAAGGAGCGAATGGTATCGGCTTGGGCGCTGCCGAGGGCTCCGCTCTTGAGCAGGGCGTGCCCGAGTTCGTGCGGCACGATGCCGTCGCGTTTGGCGTCGAGGTTGACAAAGACACGGGCCTTTTCTCCTGGGGCGGCTTGGACGTAAAGTCCAGCAGCGCCTGCTCCGCCGAGGGCTTGGGTATTAGAATCAAAGTCTGCTTTTCCCAGCGGAACGAAATCCACCTTGTCGCGGAAGAATCCCTGCATGGCGGCGAGGTCGCCGAGTTGTTGCGTGGAGTAGGTCTGAATTGTTTTGGTGACATCGCCGCCGGCGAGCTCGACATCCATGAGCATGCGGGCGGTGTCAAAGGCGCGGGACTCGGCGCGGCGTTGCTCGAGGCCGGTGAATCGGCCACCGGCTCCGCCTACGGCTCCAAATCCAACGCCGAGGCCAAGCATGTTGGCGGCGGCTTTTTCTTCGTCGGCATTGAGGGCGAGGGCAACGAACGGCGCGTTGGCGACGGCGCCCTTGACCGCTCCGGTGGCGACGGCAGAGGCTCCGCGCACGCTTTGGACGATAGCGGGGGATGCCAGTGCGTCGGCGATGGCGCGGGTCTGCTTGCCGAGTCGCGGGTCGGCAGCAAGCCGAGCGGGGGTGGACTCGATGGGGCGAAATCTGGTGGGGTTCTCGAGAGCTTCGCGTACCAAGGACAGCTCGGAAAATGCCTCGAGCTTGGTGGCGACGGAGACTTGCGCGATGTCGTCAAATCCCTCGCCGGCATCCGAGGCAACGCGCAGGATCGTGGCCGTGGGGCCAGAGATTTTCTGGACCGTGCGCAGGACACCGAGACCCGCTCGGTAGCCTATGTAAGCGCCGCCGATGATCTTGGCCGCGTCCTGTGCTTGGGAGACTCCTGGTATATCGCTATCCAAACCGAATACACCTCCACCGATGCCGCCAGCGGCAGACCACTTTGCCATCTTGATCTGGTTTTCTGGCGTGATCTTTGTGCCTTTTTGGATGATCTCTTGGAATTTTGCGGCACCAGTTTCCATGCCAGCGATGCCTTTGGCTGCGGCACGGTCAAGCACGCGGGCTGCTCTAGCACCGCCAGCTTTAGTGAGACGGGAGAGGCCAAGCGTCTTTGCGCCAGCGCTCAGAGGGACGCCCATTGTGGCGATGTTGGTCGGCTCAAGAAGGCCGCCAGCCAGCTCCGAGGTGGCCTGCATGGGTTGCTCTGTTTGATTGCGACCTGTGGTGATGCGGGTGATAAATTCGGTGGGGGCGGTAGTAGATGCGACCCACTCTTCAAGTTCTTTCTGCCGTGAGCGCTCCATGAAAAATCGGTCGAATTCTTCGTCCTTGAGGTCTTCTTCGGTGACGGCGCGAACAGATCGGCCTTGCCCTGCTGCGATTTGTTGCTCTCCAGCGAGCACCTCTGCATCCGAGCGAAGATGCCTGTTCCGTAGGAGAGGGTATACAAACTCGCCCGTTTGCTCGTCGCGGCCGATAGGCACTTGGGCACTCGTCTGTCGGATCCAGCGAGTCACATCGTTGGTGTTGCGCCAAGATTTCTTGGCAATGGCTTTCATTGTCGCAGGGGATCTTGCGAGAAATTCGCCTGAGTCATCCGATATTTCGTGGATCGTATCGCCGATGGTTTGCAGGAAGCCTTGAGCGCCCGTCGCCGCGTTTTCGAGCAGCCCTGGTATTTTCCCTTGCGATTTCAGTCTGGCCTTGAGTTGCTTGGCCTCGAAGTATTCGTCGCGGGTCGGAATGTAGGTCGGGTCGTCGTAAACGGAGGCGACTATTTTTTGATCGATTTCGTCGGGCGTAAATTTTGGGACGCTTTGATCGTAAAAATCAAGTTCTTCTGGAGTATAAGCTCGGCCCGCCTCGAGTTTTGCGACGGGTCCCATAGCGGGACCGCGAGACGGCTCTGGAATGGAAAAAGGAGTCCCGTCCCCGACGGCCAACTCGGGTGAGCCTGTTGCTTCAGGCGCTGTTGGTGCGCTTGCTACGGGGGCAGCAGAGGCGGTGCGGGAAGTTTCTGGATTCTCGACCGGCAGCTCGGCGGCCGCCATGGCATCGAGTTCCTCGACAGTGTATTTCCTATCGGGGGAGAGAGTAAGTTCGGCCATCGGGATTTAGTATTAATTTTTGACCACCAGGATAAATGCGAACAGGGGGTAGCTGCTGGGATTGCGCGGGGGCGGCTTGAGGTTGGGCGGCCTGCTGTGCTGGCGCTTGGGACGGAGCGGATCCGGTCATGCCTTCGATGCGGGACTTGGCATCGAGGAGGTATTCCTTCCAGATCGTGTCGTTCTGGTGCAGGCGGGGGCTCATGCCTTTGAGGAATTTCAATTCGTCCTGGGAGACGGGCTTGAGGAATTTGGTGAGCTCAAGCACGTCGTTATTGACGAGTCGCTCGAGTTCGGCGCGTTGGGCAGATCGTTGCTCATTGAATCCGCCGGCATCCAGCATTTCGCCGGCCGTGCCGTCGAATTTTCCTACAAGAGGCTCTATGTTGACATAACCTTTTGCTTTGGGGTTTGTGTATTTGTTGATTTTGTCGAGGACGAGGCTCTTGCGCGTGTTGAGCTCGGCTTGTTCCTTCGCCTTGGCGATGGTCTCTTGCTCTAGCTTGCCGATATCGAGTTGGGTTTTGCGTGCCGACAACTGAGCTGCGGATGCTTCCGCTTGAGCTTTTGGCGTGGACTGCTCGATGAGGCGGGTATTGAAGGTCTCAACGAATTCAGCAGCAGCCTGCGGGGTGTATTGGATGCCCTGCTTCATGTTTCGCAGGAGTTGCTTTTGCGAGTCCGGCAGTCGAGCGAAATCCTCGTCGGATTGCACGACGATGCTGCCAAAGTCAAAGCTGTTGCCTTTGGATGCCTTGGGAGGCGGTTGAGGCACGGCGCCGCCGATATTGTAGTTCTCCGCGAAGGTGATGAGGTCGGTGGATTGGGGGGCGTCCATAATGATTATTTGACGTACTGGTATTGGACACCGCCGGCAGGGTTGGCCTGCTGGGCTGGTGGGGTATAAGGCTGCTGATTTGCCGGCACTTGGTTTTGAAGTTGGGCTTGGGTTATACGGTTGTTTTGCGCGTTGTATTGCACCCCATACATCCATTGCTTGAGGTCGTGATCCATGAGGGAATCTGCCGTGGAGACGATGCCTTGACGCTTGCCGAGGGGCATGGAGTCGAATTTGTCGATGGTGTCTTGAGAGATAAGATTACTGCCGTCGGATTTTTTGATGCCTTTGAGCATGTCGAACTTGGCGTTGGCGCCGTCCGAGGCGATGCGGTTTTCTTGAGATTTCTGCATATTATTGCTGACCATGCCCATTGCTGTATTGAATGAGGAGGTGAGGGAGTTCGTCATATTCTCCGTCCCGCGAGCGCGGATGGCGGCGGCGTTATTGGATCCTGCGGCGTAGATTTCGGCGGAGCGGTCGGTGACGGTGGGGGCGTATTGCATTTTATTTAGGGGGTCAGGAGTTGGGTGTTGAGGGTAAGTGCTACGAGATCCATGGATGCGCCGGTGGCATTGTGCCAATCGCGGGCGGCTTGGCGCAGGGCTTCGCGTTGGGCGTGGGTGTACCACTGCTCGTCCGTCCACTTGTGCTTGGCCATCCACTCTTCGGCTGCGGATGTTGTAGAGATACCGAGGCGATTCCACATGCGGGTGCTGGCGGCGTAGATGTCTTCGGCGCTGGCGACGATGCCGAGGCACTGCGCGAGTTCCGCGATAAGGCAGAGGTCGGTGGAGGCGTCGCGGTCGGCGTGGCTGGCGTAGTGGTGGAGGCGCTTGCCATCGCCCACAGGAAGATCGTTTGAGAGTAGGGCCGTGAGATTCGCCGTGTGGATATGCTGCGGGATGTCGCGGAGCTGTGGAGCGGCAACGTGCTGGGCGTGCCGTATCGCTTCCTCGGCATCGAGCGCCTTCTGGTCGCGGTAGTTGTCTTTGAGCAGGTCGGCTATAGCTCCCAGGTCTCGGCGGAGGCGAGGCCAACTGCGCTCGACGTAGTAGATCGAGCGGGCGGCGGCGAGCAGGCTAGGCAACTCGGCGGCGGCGAGCAATCCATCGGCGACAAGGCACTCGGCAGTGGCGCGGATGTTGACGATAGGGATCGAGATGGCTCGGTAGCCATCCTCGCCGTGGCCGTGCGCGAGCGCGACATCGGCATCGTCCGTGCAGGATTCGTCGGCATACCAACCGGCGATGATTCCGACCGGCTCGGCTCCGTAGCGAGCGCACTCCACAGCACGGAGCGCCCCGAGGCTTCCTGCCCCTATCACTCGGCACCCTCGCTCGAGGGCGAACAGGATTTCCTTGTGCCAGGGAGAGAGGCTTTGGTGAAAGAGTCCGTCGATAAGGATGAGCGTATCCGGCCCCTCTGTGGCAGCGGCGGCGATGTCGCCTTGCTGGGCGGGTGGCCGTAGGTCGGCATCGGCGGGGATGTTGCTGGGGCGTGTGGGGCCAAGGAAGATTTTCATACGAGGCGGGCGCGGGGTCCGCGCTGAGAATAGTCAAATTTATATCCCTCCAGAGTGGGGACGATCACTCGCACCACGGAGCACGGGTAGTCGTGGCTGAACTCATAGACGAGCGGTTCCGGTATGCCTGCGGCATCGAGCGCGGCACAGAGGGTGTCTATGTCGGCCTCGAAGGTATCGCTGGAGCGGTCGGCGTGGGCGTTGGCCGACGTGATCGGGTGGCGGTAGAGTTGCGCCAGCATGGCGGAGTTATCCGCCGCCTTTACCTTCTCGAAGCGTTCGTGGAGAAAATCGTCGCGGGATCCAGCAATCCAGACGGCGCGAGCTTGGATGGTCTCGGTGAGAGCGCGGGCTTGGGCTACGGCGGGGTCGAGGTGTGCGGCGTAGCCTTTATTGATGCCGTGGCCGTTCTCGCAGTCGATGAGGTAGCAAATGTAGGTGGGGATCCCAATGTCGCTGGTGACATCGAGGAGGATAGGAGTCACATCGGCATCGCGGATGGTACGGACGAGGCGGGCGACGGTACGGTCGGTCACGGTATCTAGGTCCACTCGGGGAGATGCGGCGCAAGCTCCCTCATAGGTTCTGCCGAGACCATCGGAGAGCGTAGCGGATCCAGAATAAGCCACCGCATTTTTACCCTGGGCGATAGCGGTCGCATCTCGCTCGATACACTCGTAGAGCCCCCCAGCGACCGCCTCGGCATAGGTATTGCCAGAGGAGAGGCCGTTCGAGGTCGAGGCCCATGGGGTCGCCGCAAGAGGGAGTCCGGCTGGGTGCCTTGCTTGGAGAGAGATAGCGCAAGCTGGGACGTAGCGGGCCTTGCCGCTTTGCAATCCATAGACCTCTACCCAAGGTTGAGGGATGTGGGCATCGACTACGGCTCCAGAGAGGAGCGGGAGACGTGTCTCCGCAGCGTCGCCGAGCTGCGCGGCGGTAGCCATGATCGAGCGCACAGGAGCGGTCTCACCCACATGGCGCTCGAAGCCCTCCATCATGGCCGAGCATTTCGCTGCGGCAGGAGTAGCTCCTTTGCCGCTATCCACCGCGAGCACGATGGCGTCGGGGCGGATGCACTGGGCCACACAGATCCCGATCCGGTCGAGGCCGGTGATCTCAGCCAGGCGCGTGATGCCTGCGGCGTGGAAGTATGGGCGCATACGAGCGAGCGTCTGCTCGGGTGTGCAGGCGCGTTGGGCTCCGTCGATGCGGACCTTGGTTACTTCCAGGCGATTTCCAGCGAACGTAGTAGGCATCGGGTAATAAATCTGCGGACGGGTGTGGTGATACGGGTGGCGATAGCTGGGCCGTACTGGCAATAGAGGCGGATCGTTCGGTCGCTGGCGCTACGCAGCATCGCACGGCGGTAGAGCATCCAGCGCGAGGTCGATGTACCGAAAGCTGCACGGGCGACCCAGCACGCTGCTGCGGCCGCTCCGATGACAGCACTCGCTCCAATGGCGGAACCTTGTAGGCCCATATTGGCAGCATCGCTGCTGGCCTTGGCCCCCATGTAGGCTGTCTGGAGGCTGGCGTTGTTGTTTTGGACCGTGTTCCAGCGGGAATCGAGCATCGAGGCATTCACTCCAGCCACATTTCCCGCCATTTGCGTAGCGTTGTTGTAGGTGTTTCCGATCATCTGTCCACTTTGACCAAGTGTGCCTTGACCAATGCCGAAAGCGGGATTTACTGCTCGCATGGTCGGATCGGTAGCGATATTGGCTTGAGCTATATTCAGACCAATCCCAGCTGCGTTTTGGTAGGCTCCCGCTTGTTGCCCATAAAGATTCGCAGACTGCCCTAACTGTGTCATAGCATAGTTGCCACGCGATATTTGCGAGTTAATGTCGTTTTGGTTTGCGTTTTGCAGGAAGGCTCGATTCATCTCGACCTGGCGTTGGTTGGCGTCTTGGTTAGCCAAACTGCTTTGTTGGTCATATCCCGCTTGACTGAGCGCTTGCGATTTTGCGGCATCGTAGGATGCCGCAGAGGCCCCTTGTTCAAACTGGGCATTACTGAGGCCGAGTTGCATGTTTGTATTTTGGTTTGCAAGACCAGCTTGCAAGGCTCCTTGTTGTTGGAACTCCTGCGCCCTCGCGTTAGCAGCTTGGTTGAGTTGTCCAGCTTGAAGACCAGCTGATTGATTTGCCAATGCCGCTTGTTGCGCGAGTTGGGCGTTAGATTGCCCCAAAGATAGCCCTGCCTGTTGGTTTGCCAGAGCTGCTTGCATCGCCATCTGGGCGTCTTGAGAACCGGCTCGGAAACTAAAATCTTGGTTTGATAGTCCGGCCTGCTGGGCATACCCCGCCTCGGCAATAACCCGTTGTTGCGCGTTTTGGTTGTCTGTGAGTCCGGCTTGCTGAGCGAACTGAGCGTTTTGCATGGCCCGAGATTGCGCGACCGATTGATTGGACAAAGCGGCTTGCTGGGCACGTCCGGAATTAGAATCCTGTCTGCCCATGTAGGCTTGGTTTGCTGCTTGCTGTATGCCAGTGGACTGCTGTAGCGCTCCGCTTGCAAATGAGCGTCGCTCGTTTTGTCGTTGAGTTGCGTAGCGGTCGCGGTTGAGCATTTCGCCTGCAAGCGCTGAGTTGCCTGTTGCCATGCCTCGGGCAGCGAATCCCGAGCGAGCAGATTGAGTGGCATCGCGCTGTTGTTCCGCCGAGAGAGAGCGCCCTTGCGCTAGTTCTGCTGCGGCTTGTTGCTGGAGTTGGCCTGATAGTCCACCTCCGCTGGCTTCGCGCATGAGGGCGTTTTCCGCTGCGCTGGCTTGGATGTCGCTGGAGCGCACATCTTGCACTCGACCGACTCGGGCAGATTGCATAGGCCCAACACCAGATACCCGCGTGCCTGCCACGCGCTCTGGGGTTCCAGTAGAAGCTGCTTGCACATTTGCTACAGCTCCAGCTTGAGCGGCATTGATTTGTTGAGCGCGGATTTCTGCTGGGCTGTAACCTCGCGGCCCACTCACATCAGCGACAGGACCGGCTTGCGCTGCTTGCATACGACCTATATCAGAGACTCTCGCCGCCGAGACTTGATCGGCTCGTTGCCCCATGGCGCTGGCTCCCAGGCTGGCAATCTGCCCATCAAGCGCTGTAGGCCCTTGAGCAAATTGTTCTGCATTCTGACTTAGATCATTGGCTCTAGTGGCGACCCCACCGATACGATCTCCTGCCGCAATGAGATTCTCAGTTTGTCCCGCAGCACCTTCCAGAGCCTTATTGGCATTATCTGTGTAATCATTATTTAGTATTCCAGAAAGCTTAGAAATCGTCCCAAGCTGAAGCGCTTCCAGTTTTGGGTAGGCTTTGATCTGCGCTTCCAGTTGTTTATTGTATTGAGTTATGGCTGATCGGTTAGCTTGAGCCATGAGCGCCCCGTAGTCCACGGGTTGCGCTTGTGGAGGTGATGCTTGTTCCTTGGGCTTTGATGGACTTCCACCCATTACGATAGCCTCACTTTCTGAGCCAGCGTATTCCACCGGTAGGCATGGATGCGGAAAGTATTGCGGCGGCACCAGGCGGCCCAGGGTTGAGGGCGGGTGGCCACTCGGAGGAACTCGGCGATGGGGTTGGCGTGCCCAGTCGCGGCGGCGAGCGGGACGAACCAGGCGTTGGGGGGCAGGTTGTGGGTCATGGTATTAGTCTCGGGGTCGTAGTGGGATTCGTGGGCGAGGAGGAAGACGGATGGCGTGGAAAAAACAAGACCATGGCGCAAATGCCAGCCGAGGATCTCCTCGAAGGGCTCCGTGCTGTGCTCGCGCTGCCACGCGATGGCTTTGTCAAAGGGGGTCATTATGCGCCACCGAAAAATATAACATTCAACACTTTGGGGTTGGCTTCGACGCTGTTGTAACCCGTGCAGAGGATCTCGCAAAAAGTTGCTTGTTGCGTGGTCGGGCTGATTGATAGCGCGTCTGGATTCACCGCGCTTGAAATGCCGCTCGCTACAGACACATAGTCTGTTGTTGTAAATGTACTTGAAAAATAGACGCGATACTTTCCAGGCGCAAATTTTCCAACTTTTGAAATGTTAAACTTTCGCAAAACCCTAGCCACTTTTATGATTTGAGTTGTAATTCCTGAGGCGGGGATAGTTGCTCCAGATATAGTGAAGTCGAATGTGTTTGCAGTCGCGCCAGATACAACCCACGTCCCATTTAGATAATTGTGAGGGGATACTAAATCGATACCAGTTGTTTGGGAAAAAGTCACAAAGTCACCATCTAATACCCCGTGGGCTGTTCTAGTGACGCGCATCACCGTATCGCTCACTTTGGAAAATGTAGTGCCACTTACAGGCAGATCAGTGATACTGCCATTGACTGAACACCACCCCGACGCAAATTGGTTCGATCCGTTCTGTAGTTTAGCCGCCGTGATCGTGCCATCCCCGATCTTCGCTGCTGTCACAGCCCCATCGGCGATCTTTGCCGTTGTCACATTGCCATCGGCGATCTTCGCCGTTGTCACATTGCCATCCGCGATCTTCGGGGTCGTGACGGCTAGGTTATTGATCGCAGTAGTGGCAGATACATTGGCGCTGCCGTTGAATGCAGTCGTCGTGCCGATCACATCGCCCGTCAGAGCTATTGTGCGAGAGGTAGTCAGCGAGGACGCCGAGCCCGTGATATTGCCCGTGATAGTACCGGCAGAAAAATTTCCCGACTCATCTCTTACGACGATGGTATTAGGCGTCGATACGCTTGTGGCCGCATCTAATTTCGATTTGTCTGTGGACGCCATAAATCCAGCACTCGAAGACGTCGCCGCCGTATGCGTGTGATTGCCTTCAGCCAACGTGCCTGCCGTTGTCCCAATATTTAGCGCAGCCGCACTACCGATGCCTAGATTCGTGCGTGCAGCAGCAGGCGTAGTAGCGCCGGTGCCACCATTGGCTACGGCCACCGTGCCACTCACATTCGTAGCAGTGCCAGTGAGATTGGCCGTGATCGTTCCAGCCGCAAAATTGCCTAACCCATCACGAGCCACCACTTCGTTTGCGGTATTTCCAGAGGTGCCAAAGCTCGCCCAGGATGGAGGAGCCGCGCCATTTGTTCTCAGCACTTGCCCAGGCGTGCCAGCCGAGAGCATTTGAGTCGTTCCACCCGCAGATTGATACGGCACCGTCCCAGCGCTACCGCCAGTCAAGTTGGTAGCATTCGTGGATGTTGCGGAGAGTGTTTGCCAGCTTGGCGCAGCGGCCGGTCCATTCGAGGTCAGCACCGAGTTAGCCGAGCCGATGCCTATTTCGTCCACCTTGCCAGTGGCATTGCTGTGAAAGACCTTCCACACTCCCGCCGTGTGGTCGCTGGCAGAGGTCATGCTGTGCGATTGAGCGTGCAGGCCCGTATGCGTGTGGTTGCCCTCCGATACCGTACCGGCCGTGGTGCCTGTGTTGAGAGTGGCGGCATTACCCAGGCCGAGATTCGTGCGAGCGGTAGAAGCATTCGTCGCTCCCGTGCCTCCATTAGCTACGGCCACCGTTCCACTCACATTCGTGGCCGTGCCAGTTAGATTAGCGGAAATGGTATTGGCTACAAAGTTGCCACTAGCATCACGAGCGACGATGGCATTGTTTTGCCAAAGCGGCGTGGCCGTGGTGGCAGAGTTCGAGACCTTGCCTGCGGTGGCGATAGTCGCCAGCTTGGTATCGGCGATGGCCGCACCGGTTGCAATATCGGCGTTGGCTATATTGGTGACGCTGGCGGAATCGACCAGTTGGTGGAGCGCGGCCGGAGTGACGAGATCGCCATTTATGAATGTTTTGCCTTTGGTTACGTTTGCCATAGAGAGTTAGTTAAGGGTACGAGTGTTGGCGGCGGCGTATTGTGATTGCGTGGACTCCACTGAGATTTTGCGTAGCACGGGTCTCCCCGTGATCGTGCGGAACCGCAGATCGACGGAGGTAGCCTTGCATCGCATCGGCGCCTTAAGCGTGTAGTCCTCCGCCTCGTCGCTAGTGTTAGCGAGGGCCGCGACTTGAAAGTCATTATCAAAGTCCACCGTGACCGCATCGAGCGCACAGGAGGACTCCGGCGCAAGGAGGACACTCGCCTTCGAGCGCACAATCCTCTTCGCATCCAGCGTGCCGAAGGCGTAGCTGCGAGTTTGCAACAGACCATCGACGGGCGTGTAGGCGTCGTCCGTATTTGCATAAGGCACATCGTCGCCACGTTCATTTTCGTCGAGGAGGAATAACGTGCCACTGCGTGCTGCCGTGTGGAGGCGGCGTTGTTTGTTGAAATCCGCCACGATCAGCTCATCTAGGGCCACCGAATACGAGTCCTTCGACTCCCATTGTTGGTTCAGCGCATTCCAGATGAACATCGCGTTATTGTTGAGCGCGCTGTCGCCTATCGGCACAGCCAGGTAGTAGCGGTTCGCCCACCACTTAGCCGTCGCCTTGTATACTTGCGTCGGGTTGATCTCTTCCATCTGGTCCGAGATAGTGTCCGAGAGCGGCTGAGTATTTGCGCGGAGTTTTAGATCGAGCTGGGTATCCAGCCGGTAAACTCCCGAGTCCGATAAAAAAAAGACAAACTGCCCCGCCGTCACTATCGACCGCCGAGCCACGCACCCGATCTCGTCCGTGAGGAGAGTGATGCGACTCACCGCCGCATCCACCGTGAACTCCGTCGCATTCGCATTCGACACATCGGCCAGATTGGCAAGCCAGATCGAGTTGCGCATAAATATGAGCGCCTGCCCCTCCACCCACGGATGCAGCGCCACCAGGTAGTCGTTGCTGCCTTGGTTGGCGCGGAAGGATTGGAAGAAGGGATCGTAGAGGTCGGGGTCCAGCACATCGCTGATCGCCACCGTATCGCGGCCGTCGGGGATCCACAGGCGGTTGCCAATGTAGGCCGCCCAGCCCACCGAGCGCATCCCCTTGTACGTTGCGTGCGCGGGCGGTATGCCGCCCTCCGCTTTTTGAAAGTGAGTTGTCGACCCGTCCCACCAGAGCGGAGGCTTGACCCGCCGCACCGTTGCCCCACCGGACGAGAGGGTGCCACTAGGCACAGCAACCGTAAAAGCATTTGCCGTCACAGGATTGATCACATCGAATTCATGGCCGGCAAATGCCGCCTCATCGCCATTTTCAATCCGCACACGCATACCGGCAGAGTATCCATGAGCCGCAACATTTACCGTCGCAGCCGTTCCAGAGACCACTATGCCAGCAGTGTTCACCTCACCCCACCCAGGCAGAGTGGCATCCGCCTCGCGCAGCAGATAGAACCGGTTGAATGCTTGTATGCAAGTCGCTTGGTCGCTCTGTTCCAATAGCTCTTGGATCGACGCTCCTGGGAACGAGAGATTGATCTCCTCGATATTAGCCACATCTTGCCGGTACAGAAACGCCGACGACGGCCCGCACAGGACAATGTATTCATTCGCGTCGAAATAGTTGGGCGACGAAAAAACGCCACTCGCTAGGATGCCCCCCGAGTACGAGGTTCGGATTTTTGCATTTGCGTCGAGGATAAATGGCAGCACCAGTGGTTGTGCTCCAGACGAGATCTCATCGCCCAGCCGCTTCGCGCCCTTGCGCGTCTGCGCGACACCTCGGTCCAGCCGCATATTTTCGCACCGCTGCACCATCCCTGGCTGGAGCTGGAGCGGGTTGAGCCGCGACGCCATGCCGATGAATCCGGCATCTCCTTCTACTATGGGTTGGTCGTCGAGCATCTAGTTGTAAGTATGCGGGAGCGTGTCAAGCCCCTCTCGGGTGGATGCGGATAAAGTTTCGCGCGATGGATTTTGGTCGCGTCTTGCGCCAGACCCCATCACCCGTCGCGCTATCGCGATCCCCTCGCCCATTCGTGTTGCCCTCGATCGTGATGAGCTTGTCGTCCGCATCGAACTCCACGATCCCGACGTGAGAAAAATCAAATACCACGATATCGCCAGGGTGCGCCTGCGCCGTGTCGGGGTGGATGGATACCGTCTTCGGGCGGGCTTTGGCCCAGTCGAGAAAACCATACGCCAGCGCCGTCTTCGGCCGCCACTGGTCCGGCGTCGAGACTTGCAGCCCCAGCCAACCCGCCACACCAGGCTCCGCCAGCCACTTCGACACGCACCAATCCACAAAGGCCGCGCACCAAGGCCAATCGTCGGGCGCAAGATTCGTCGCCCGCTGGAAAGCGCGGATTGCGTTGCCGCAATTATTCCCGCCCTCCTCGCGAGTCCCGATCTGCCTCGCAGCTACGGCAACGAGTCGGTCAATCATTTGGAAGATGTCGGCATCGGTAGCTCATAACACAGGGTGCCGTAGTCGGTACGCAGGCACACAGAAGGGTTGCCGTAGCCCCCCGCGCACCCGCTTAGAAGCAGGGTCAGGAAGCCAGCGAAGACGCTCAGGATGATGATGAGGGCGTTAGATTTTGGGCTCACGGCGGAAGACCTCGATGAGTCCCAGCACCGCGATCACGGCGCTAGAGATGGCGTTGAGTTGCGCGGGGTCGATGGCGTAGCCGCAGAGTCCTGCGAGTATCGCCAGACCGCGAAAGGTGGACGGCTCTTTTAATCGTTGGAGTAGTGTGTTCATGGGGTGGGGTTGGGAGTTTTAAGGTTAAAGTTTTAAGTTTTAAGTTTCATTCCTTCGGCGGCACGTCCCACTTTCGGAGGATGACGATGAAGGATGCGATACCCACCGCGCAGCCGATGATGAGCGAGGAGACGCGCAGCCACGCCTCGATCTCCGGCAACAACGAGACCGTGATCCCGCTCGCCGTAGCGAGCAAGCCGGTCAGAGTGGCGTTGAAGTGTTGGTGGTCCATTTAGCTGAGGGCGGCGGCGAGTTGGGCTCCGGTGGTTGCAACCGTGCTCGCTTGCGCGAGGCGGTCCGTATTGAGTAGGTCGGTTTTCGCTTTGATCGCGGCGACATCGCTGTTGGCTGGCGCTGTGTAGGCGCTGCCTGCGAGGCGGCTGCTCACCGTGGCATCGAGGTTCGCCAGTTTGGTGCTGTTGGAATCCATCTCCTGCCGGATGGCTGTGACTGTAGGTGCTGCGCTCGGAGCCGTATACCCACTTGTTGCTAACCGTGTGCTCACGGCGGCGTCCACCCGAGCGAGTTCGGTAGATAGCTCCGATCTCACAGCGGCGGCATTGGCAACGGCGGTCGGCGGTGTTGTCGGGGCTGTGTAGGCGCTCGTTGCGAGTCGGCTCGATACCGTGGCGTCCAGATTAGCGAGCTTTGTGCTGTTGCTATCCATCTCGGCGCGGATTTGGACGGCTGTCGGAGCGTTGCCTGCGCCAGAGATTGGCGAGTCAATGCGGGCCAACTCCACGGCTAACTCGGCGCGGATCGCGGCGGCGGTGAGGACTGCCGTGCCGGTGGTGGCGTCCGTCAAGACTCCCAGACTAACCGAAGACGGGCTCGGCACTCGAAGCGTGCCGACATTGGCTCCGCTGGCGTAGGTAGTGCCAAATCGCACGTCGGCAGGGGAGGCTTGGCCGAGGTTATTATCGGCGGTGAACATATCGACATACGTTGACGATCCGTTGAGAGCATAGCGGGTCTTGGCAACCAATGGCGCGGGACTCATTCGGAATTTCGGAGAAGAAACTGCCGCCATTCCATTGGCTGCCGAGATGAGCGATCCGCTCACTATAACGACCGCCAATACGTTGGTTGATGAGATTCCGTTTGCCATATTCGTGGCCGTGATGTCGCCCGATGACGTTATTGATCCCGTCGAGGCATTAAATACTCCTGCCAATACGTTGGCATTGATCGTTGAGGAGTTGAGGATTAATGATCCCGTCGAGGCATTATAAATGCCATAGCCACCACCAGTCGCCGCGCCTGTAATAGTGCAGCCTGTAGTGGTTATTGAGCCTCCGAGGGTATTGCGTATTCCGTGCGAAGTGGCATCATAAGTCCCGCCTGTAATGGTGCTACTATTCACCGTCACCGATCCGCTCGTGCCAGAGTTGCTGATGCCACCGTTATTTCCCCCGAACACTGACCCGTTGGAAAATGTGACGCTTCCATTTGCCTCATTGCCTATTCCTGCCAAATACCCAGCCGAGGCAGTTACCCCACTGCAAATGACCTGCCCTGTTGAGGTGTTCCGTATTCCGCCAGTGACGCTTCCCGGCACAATCGTTCCGGAAGTCATTTGTATGATACCCGTGCTGGAGTTACTGATACCCCATGAGTCAGAGTTAAACGTGCCGCCACGGACATCGCTCGATGCCGTTAAATTAACCGTGCCTGCTCCTGTATTGCCTAGTCCGTAAGCCCCGAAGCATTGCCTCCTGCAATGGTTACCCCAACTCCACTCAGAGTTCCCGACGACGAAAATAAAATAGACCGAGTCGCTCCAGTAAAAGCCGAACCTACCGCACGGCAACCCGTGAGTGTGGTCGAGGCCGTCCCACTCACCGACAACGCTGCCGTTGATCCCGCCATGATGAATGCGCCAGTGATGTCGAAGTTAGCCGTAAGCGCGAACCCGCCGCCTGTTGCGATAGTCAGAGGCGTATTTACAAAAGTGAGGAGCGCACCCACTCTACGAGCCGTGCCAGTGGTCGCAGTTCCTGCGTTGATAGCTTGAAAATATGTTCCAACCGTGTTGGCAACCACTACGGCGGTTCCTGCGTTGGAGCCAGCCGCAATGCAGTTTGCCGTGAGCGCAAAGTTGGTCGTGCCGACCGATACGATTTGGTAAATTTGTCCAGCGATAAACGATCCGCTGGTGTCCACGGTCGAGCCTGTAAGGTCAATGGATTGATCGAGTGCGACGGTAAATCCGTTCGCGTAGACGGTGTCGTTGAGAGATGGCACTACGCCACCTGTCCATGTTCCCGTTGCGCTCCAGTTCCCGCTTGCGGCTGCTTTTATGACGGCCATATTAAAATCCTTTCGAGTTGATGAATTTTTGAAGTGCTGCTTGCACCTCGCTTACGGCAAGCCGCTCGGCAGCGTCTGCCGAGGCCAGTGAGCCGAATAAAATAGTGCGACCATGATCCTGCGCGGCAATGCAATCGTCGGCCTCAAATCGGATGGGCGTCAGGGTGAGGACAACCGAGGCGTCCGGTTGGTCTGGCGCTTCGTAGCGTCCAGAGACGGCCAACGTCATGGCGTAGCGGTCGTAGGATTTGCCGTCGATTTGGAGTGGTGTGGTAGCGTTCATAGGTTTATGCGTAAGTGAGGTTTGTTTTGTTTGAAAAAGCGCCGGTGGCGGTTTGAGTCGCGGTGGCGTCGCCCGCCGCATTGGTCGTAATGCGGTAGATTGTCCAGGCGGTGGCGTTGTCCGCCGAGCCAGAGTTTGGGATGTCCGACTCAGCCAGACGGCCGATGTAAAGGTAGTTGCCGCTCACGGCGGCGGAAAAAAGGTAAGCCTCTGCCGCACCGCCCGCGCCAAGCGAGAAGACCGTGCCGCTTGCATCTTTGCTGAACAGGATGCGGTCGGGGAGGTTAATGGCCAACTCCCCCACAGCGAGTTGCTGTGCGGTCGGCACTCGGCCTGCGACGGAGGTCCGCTTGGTCAGTAAGGTGGGCATGGTTTAAAAAAAGAGAGGAAAAAAAGGGGCTCCGTAGCGGTGGCGCGGACGAGCCGCACCACCGCACGGAGGGGGAGGGTCTAGAAGCTGCCGCCGTCGATTTCTGCTTCGATAGCGTCGAGACGCGAATCGAGAGAATTTTCGGCTGCTGTGGCGCGTGAAATCTCGCTGTTCAGCGAGCTGGTCACTGCGGACACGGCTGCGGCACGATCCGTGATCTCGGTGGCAAGATTCGCGGCCACAACGCCTTCAGCGGCGGTCGCACGCGAGATTTCGCTCGAGAGGTTCGATGTCAAGGTGCTGTCAGCACTGGTGCGAGCGGAAGTCTCGGTAGCGAGATTGGCTGCAACGGTGTTGATATTACCTTGGAGGGTCGTGTCGGCTGCGGCACGGTTTGTGATCTCGCTTGCAAGGTTCGCGGCGATGACACCTTCAGCGGCAGTCGCCCGATTGACCTCTGTGGTCAATGCGCTGGAGGCGCTGGTGGCGAGGGAGGTGATGGCACCATTCAAAGTGCTGTCTGCGCCTTGGAAGGCAGTGACGATTTCGCTCAACGAATTGAGCGCCGTGGCGTCCACATTTGTCAGGACATTGTCGATGCGAATGCCAAGAGCACCTTCAGCTGCGACTGCACGGGAAGCCTCTGCTGAGACTGCCGATGTGCGTGAGCTGCTCTCGCTGGCGAGGGCTGCTGCGGTCGCGTAATGGGCACCACCGATTGGCACTACGGCAGAGCCGTCGCCAATGTACAAGATGCCGTCGATTTTGTTGTAGGCTGGCTCGCCCGAAAGCAAGCTGGAGGGGGCTCCGGCTGCGCCGGTCAAGCGCCGTTTGATTCTTAGATTTGCCATATATTATTTAGGGGGGTTGTTGTATCTGCGGGGTTAGTCCTAAAACTCACCGCCGTCCGAATCGGCGACGATGGGGATGTAGGAAAGTGTGTCGGGGTCCCAACGGTGCGGGACATTGTTATCAGCCGAAAAATAAATGCGGGCCACGACGCCCACTTGCGGGAAGTCGGCGAGGGTCGAAAAACGCTGCACGTCGTCGAAGTCGTCGGGGATCAGATCGCTGGAAAGCTGGCCCGAGGAATCGAGCTGCGCGACCTGAGCGGTCGAGCTGATCATGCTTCCGGTGAGGGGGTCAAAGGAGATTTGCGACATTAGAAAGGGGGATACTGGATGAAGGAGGTTTGAAGCTGGGCATTGTCGGTGGTAGGAACGCCACCGAAATAAGTCATCTTGATGCGGGCGACGGCGGTTCCGCTAAAGCTGTATTCCGTGTAGTCGGTGTTGTTCGTGGACCCGACTTTGAAGATTTGGAATTTGTCGTAGAGTGGTAGCGCAAAGCCTGTGGTGACTCGCAGAGCCCCATCTGGCGTGGCTTGCACGGGTTGCACTATGCCAGCGGAACTGCGGGCGGCGATCTGAATGGTGGGATTACTCATATCTATTTTTTATTATGGAGGAGGGTGTCAAGTGGGGGGTTAGTTGAAGCGAGCAGTCCAAGTGCGCACCTCGCCCTTGCGCAGCCAGGCGTCGTCCATGCGTTGCTGTAAGATGCCCTCAGCACGGGCGAACTGGAAGTTAGCCTTGTCCGTCTGGCCGTCCTCCGAAAGTGTCTCCGCGAGGGCGTAGAATTTCAGATAGTCGGAAAGGAACGAAGGCACGCGGTAGCGGCGCCAGTATTCCGAATCGCTCGGAAGGTTGCCGGTCGTGGCTTTGCGGGCGACATAGCAATCGCCGGTCGTGTTGTAATACACGACATCTCCGGCAGAGTAAGCGGCACCGGCAGAGTACTCGTCCGTCGTGAAGCGCGGCTGCGGAAGAAGGAACTGCACCCACACATTGCCCGTCTCGCTTGTCGCGTCGGTGAGCAGCACACGGTCCTCGTTAAGCAGATACCGCACCTTGCGGGCATAGACTCCGCTCGTCGGGTCAGCGTCCCATATAGCCATGATCTCGCCGATGGGAGAGAAGTTATCTTGGTCAAACAGGATGTAGGGAATCTCGGCGTCGTTATTTGTGGAAACCGCATAGGTCGCCGAGGCACGGGAATCCCACGCGACATTCACCGCCGTCTCGACCGAGAGCACATCGCCGTTGTTATTTGTCGTGATCTTCTTCACACGCCACAGCAAGTCGGTCGTCTCCGAGTTAGCCGGAGCACGGCCAAAAAAGGCAACGGTGCCGACATAATCGGAGAGGTAGGTGTAGCCAGTAACAAACCAAGCCGAGCCATTCGGGGTGCGTTCCTCGGTGAGATAAATTTCCGGCCAATCGAAGAACGTCCACGATGTCGCGGCAGCGGTAGTCAAATACTCCGCCAGAGCCGTCGCCTGCGAATCCATGAGCGTCTGCGCGGGATCAATGCCCATGCGGGAGATCACGCCATCACGAATGGATTTGTAAGAGGTCGTCCTCATTGTTGCGGGGATTGTTGCTGCATTTGCTCGGCGACCTTTTGGAGTCCAGGCTGGGCGCCGACGCGGCCGATCTGGGCGTTCTGTTGTTGCTGTAACTGGAAGGAGAAAGACTCCATGCGGGCGGTGAGCATGGCGGCGAAGATTTGATCCTGCTGGAGGCGCTGCTGGATAGCCGGATTGCTCTGGATGATGTTTTGCAGAGTCTGCAAACGGAGTTGGAAATTTTGGCCCTCGCTCTTGAGCGGTGGCTCGGCGCCGGCGGCAATCTTCGTAAACTGCACCTGCTCGTCGTCCATCTCCTGCTGGCTGGCGGCATCCGCATCGCGGACAAGCAGGCCGGCGAGATTCGGATCGATGGATCCGAAGAGGAATTTGACAAGACCTGCGCGGTCGATGACGCCTTCCGTATCGAGAGGGATGAGCTGGGTGAGCCCTTGCATTTTGATCTTCAGAGCCTCGGAGTCGAGGGTGCGGGCGTCGAAGTCGAGGCGCAAATCGTACTTACCCTGGATATCCTGGCGGCTTGCGCGGAATGGGGTGGGCAGGCCGCCGGCGACGCGGACGAACTGGATATCGTCGAGGTACTGCTGACACAGCTGGAAGGTCTGGCCAAGGATGAGTGCCATGTCGGCGAGCCAAGTATCAACGAGATCCTGCTGGGCGAGGAGCGCCCGCTGGGGTGCCATGTCGGCACGGGGGATGCCGAAATACTCGTCAACGTCTCGCCGAGTCGCCGCCTCGATCTCAATCGTGCCCATGTCATTTGCAGGTGGGGCCATCCATTGGAATTCGCCTGGTCGGCGCTCGGGGAGTTGTTTTGCCGGCCCGAGGACGATGTCCATCTTCCCGCGATTGGCGGGGACTTTGAGCGGGGGCAGAATAGTGAGCGAGGCGCGGTCGCTGCGGTAATCGCGCTGGACCTTGATCTCGCTCTGCTGAGTGGCGACGAGCTCTGGCACGCCTCGGGACTCGATGAGAGGGCGAGAGGTGCGCTCGAGCGGCAACTCAACAAAGGGGTAGTGGCCGTGCTCGTAGCCCATGGCCTCTGATTTGGCGACACGGTCCACGACGCTCGGCTGGATGTGGGTGCACCAGACCTCCATAGCGCCGATCTGCTCGTTCCATTTCTTCTGGTAAACGCGCCAGACCTCGATCATATCCCGCTCGTCGGAGAGCAGGAGGGAGTCGGTGACGCGGTACATGTTCCGAGCGTTGCGTCGGTTGACGCCGGTGTGCTTGACGGCCTCCTCGATCCAGCGTGGGTCGTAGTCTTCGGTGATCTCGCGCTCGCGGAGCTCGTCC
>Ga0208923_1000082_pt1 | contig 23531 bp, 42 predicted proteins | sample ColrivemetaGS575_FD_187620 | JGI IMG/M metagenome (GOLD analysis project Ga0208923, IMG submission 187620) | Estuarine microbial communities from the Columbia River estuary - Freshwater metaG S.575 (SPAdes) (version 2) | ecosystem: Environmental > Aquatic > Marine > Intertidal zone > Estuary ...
CGGCCCTGGGTGTGGGAACAGATCAGGTTCCCCGAGGACGCCAAGGTCAGCGGGTCGTGGGACTTGCACAAGGTCAACGCCGGCACGACCTACGAGTGCGCGTCCTGCCGCACCTTGCTCCCTGACACGAACGCCACGCGCATCGAGGCCAACTCTCGCGGCACGTTCATCGCCACCGCCGCGTCGGTCAACGCCGGTCACATCGGCCTGCACTGGAACGCCCTTGCGACGATGAGCTGGGGCGAGCTGGGCGTGCTGATGCTCAAGGCCAAGGAGTCCGTCGACCAATACGGCGACGACAACGCCCGGATGCAGTTTAAACAGAAGCGGCTGGCCATGCCCTGGAGCGAAGAGGGCGGTGAGATGGTGAGCACCGCCGAGTCGGCCAACTACAAGATGGGCGACGCATGGGACGCCGAGGCCATGATCTCGCCAAAGGGTCGGGTCATCGATCAGACGGACGCACCGCAGGGTAGCATCGCCTTCCGCACGATGGGCGTCGACGTTCAGCGCGGGCACTTCTGGGTAGTCGTTCGGCGCTGGGCTAAGACCGGGCATAGTCGGCTGCTTGCCTTCGCCCGCATTGAGACTTGGGACAACGTCGAAGCGTACGCAAAACAGTACGCGGTACACCCCGCCATGGTCTTCGTCGACTCGGGTGACAACACCTCCGAAGTCTACCGCGAGTGCGCCCGCCGTAACTGGAAGACGGCCAAGGGGTCGGGCTCGGAGGACTTTGCGGTCACCGATCGGGACGGGAAGACGAGCCGTCGCTACTACTCCGAGAAGCAGGCCGTCGTCGTCCCTGGCATCCCGCAGCGGGCCATCCTCGTCTCTCACTCGAACCTCGCCGGCAAAGATCTCCTGCACGGCCTCCGAGCGCGCAAGGTCTGGACCTATGCCTTAGACGCCGACCCTGAGTATGTCTCTCAGCTGAACTCCGAGGTACGCGTCAAAGACCGCCGGACGGGCAAGGCGCACTGGATACTTCCCCAGGGGAAGACTCAGAACCACGCGCTCGACTGCGAAATCCTCGCCCTCCTCGCCGCGGTGCGTTGGGGTATCGCCGGCAGGGAAACCACCGAAACCGACTTGCCTCAGAGCGGAACATGAGCACGCTATCTGCAAGGGTGCGCCGGACGGTGTTGCAAGAAGGAAGAAGCTTGTGGCGTGGGCTGGTCGGCGCACCCCCCTCTTCGTTCCAATCTGGGCAATACTAAATGGCCTCTGGACTCTTCATCGGACTTACGGAGTGCGAACTCCTCGACATCAAAGCCAAGGCTGTGGCCATGATTACGGAGGGTAAGACGCTGATGTCCTACTCCGATTCTGGCTCCTCGGCGTCCAAGCAGTTTGCTATGCCCCCGAAGGAGATGCTCTCCGAGGCTATGTTCGCCCTGAGCCGCCTCGACCCGGCCACCTACGGACGCAGGACCACGGTCATCTCGACCTCCTGGTCTACGCGCCGCGACTAATCTATGGCCCCCCGCAAGACCAAAGTCCCCACTGTCAGCCTCCGCAAGCCCGTCCTCAAGGCCGCGGCTGTTGCGCCTGCGCTCAAGCCACAGGCCGCCGTCATGGACACGCAGGGCAGCGGCTTTGGTGGCAGTTACTCTGGCTGGCAGAGCACGATGTTCTCGAACGCTCGCCGCGCTATCTTCGGCCAAGCACCGGGCGACCTACGCCAAGACCTGACGCCGTGGAACCGCATGGCGATGATCCGCAAGTGCCGATGGGCAGAGCGGAACAGCGGACTCTTTAAACAGATTCTGAATGACATGGTGCTCTACTCCGTGGGCGATGGCATCAAAGCCCAGTCCCACGCGTCGACCCCAGAGATGCAGGAGATTTACGAGGCTTACTTCGCAGAGAAGGGCAAGCGCATCGACATCACGAACCGCTTTTCATTCTACAACTGTCAGGCCATCCTTCTCCGCGGTATGATCCGTGACGGTGACTCGTTCGCCGCCAAGGTGCGTAACGCCACGGGCGAAGCCAAACTTCAGCTGATGGAAGCCCACCGTGTCGGCGACCCTCTCGAGGAAACGGTGGTCATCCCGGGCATCCATGACGGCATCGTCTACGGACCCTACGGTGAATACACTGCGGTCAACGTCTACAAGTCGGACGGCAGCAACCGCCAGATTCTCGCTCAGTCCATGATGCACGTCGTCGACCATGAGTACGCCAGCGGGTGCCGCGGAATCCCTCTCCTGCAATCCAGCATCAACTCAATCCAAGACGAGATGGAGATTCTTGCCCTCGAGAAGCAAGCCGTGAAGGACAACGGTGACGTGGTTCGCACAATTCAGAAGCAGGGCGGCGTGCTAGATCAGGACACGGCCAACGAGCTCGGCGCACTGAACACACCCTCTTACACTTCCATCGCCAACACGATGGGCGGCAAGTTACTGGTGCTCGACCAGGGCGAGTCCCTCAACTCCTTCCAGAGCAACCGCCCGAACAGCACCTTCACCGGCTTCCTCGCGGCGCTTGAACGCGACATCGCTCAAGGCGTCCTGCCGTACGAGTTCGTCGGCGACTCCTCCAAACTAGGCGGCGCCACCGTTCGCCTAGTCACCGCCAAGGCCGGCCGCGTCTTCGCCAAGTACCAGACCATTGTCATCGAACAGTTCTGCGTCCCGACTTGGGGCTACATCATCGGTCAGGGCATCGCCGCCGGCGACATCCCAGACGACCCGAAGTGGACCGAAGTCTCGTGGACGACCCCGAAGAGCGTGACCGTTGACGCTGGCCGCGAAGCCGCCAACGACCGTGCGGATGTTGAGATGGGCCTCCTGTCCATGTCTGAGCTCTACGCCCAGCGCGGCCTAGACTTCCGCACCGAGATGAACAAGCGCGCCGCTGACATGGTGCACATCCAAGACCTTGCCAAGCAGTACGGCATCCCCTTCGAGCTGCTCTTCCGCCCGACGAACACCCCGATCGGAACGGTCGAGGCAGTAGACTCCGAAGACGAGCCCGCCGCCATCGACGAACCCAACTCCTAACTTTATGCGCTTCCTCACTAATGGCCTCTCAGGCCGCGAGCCTCTCCTCATCGACCCGGCTAAGGCCAAGGACCACGCTGTCCTGGCTGAGAAGTTCGGCTTCACCGATATGCTTGCGCAGCTCTTCGGCGTGGCCCCCAAGCCCTACGTCACCGCTGACGGTGTCGGCGTTATCCCTGTGTACGGTGTGATCGGCAAAGGCCTGACCCCTCTCGAGAAGATGATGGGCGCCGCTGACGTGGATGAACTCTCTGCCGCCGTCGACGCGTTCGCCATGAACCCCGACGTAACGCGTATCGCCCTGCAAGTCTCCTCCCCTGGTGGCACGGTCACTGGCATCGAGGAACTCGCCAACAAGGTCCGCAACCTTGAGAAGCCGACGATGGCCTACACTGACACCGAGATGGCGTCCGCTGCCTACTGGGTGGCCTCTGCCGCTGATCGCGTCCTCTCCTCTAAGTCTGCCACGGTCGGAAGCATCGGGGTCTACCTCGCTGTCCCTGACTATTCCGAGGCCGCTAAAATGGCCGGCATCCGCATGGTCGTCATCAAGTCTGGCAAGTACAAGGGCGCCGGCATCGAAGGCACGACCCTTGACGAAGGCCAGATGGCGAACCTGCAAGAGAGCGTGGACGAAATCCACTCTGAGTTCAAAGCCGCGGTCCTGATGAAGCGCAAGATGGTCAAGGCCGAAGCCATGGAAGGCCAGACCTTCTCGGGCAAGCAGGCCGCCGCCCAGGGCTTAGTGACCGGGCTGGCTGACTCCTTCTCCGAAGCCCTTCGGTCCTTCTAAGTTTCCAACTCCCGCAAACTCAAGATGACCATCGAAGAACAACTGCTCGAAGCCTCGGCTGCCCTCTCGGGCCTCACCGCCGAACGCGATGACCTCCGTGCCACCGTCGAGAAGCTCACCGTCGGCGCCGCCGCGGAACTCGAAAGCCTGAAGGTCGAAGCCGCCGTGAAGGACGCTTCCATCGCCAGCCTCACCGAAGTCATCAAGACCATCGAAGCCGAAGCCGCCGCCCTCAAGGCCGCCGCTCTCGAAGCTGAAGCCGTCAAGGTCAGCGCCTCCAAAGAGGCCGCTAAGATTGCCGCGTCTGTCGGCGTCACCCCGGTTGCCCTTCCCCAGGGCGACGGCGCTCCTGCCGAGGCCGTCAACCACTACGTCGCTTTCATGGCCCTGCCTGTCGGGTCCAAGGAACGCAACGCCTACTTTGAGGCCCATCGCTCCGCGATCATCAAGGCCTCTTTCTAATTTCCCCTAATCACACTCATCACACATCATGGCTAACTCCATCTCTGCCGCCCCGTCAGTACTGTCGGCTGGCGTCCTCTCCGCTCTCCAGAACAAGCTCCCCGTCCTCTCGGGTATCTCGTCTGTCTTCTCGGCTCGTCCCGGCTCCACCGGCATGGCGATTCAGGTTCCGCTCATCGGAACCTCGTCCGCTACCGCCTTTGGCTCTGGTGGCTACCTCACCCAGGACGACGCGACGATCACCGCCGCGACCGTCTCCCTGACCCAGTACAAGATTTCCAGCCGCTTCACCCCTTCTAACCTGAAGGACTACGGCGCAGACTTCTTCGTGAATAATTTCGTGGCAACGGCAAGCATCGGTCTCGCCCAGAAGGTCATGGATGTCATCAACGCTCAGGTCACGAACGCCAACTACAGCGTCTCCTCGACCTCTGGTGCCGACCTCTCCTACGCTGAACTCGTGGCCGTCCAGAAGACCCTCGACGACGCCAAGGCCCCGAGCCCTCGCTACGCCGTGCTGAACAGCACCTACGTCTCTGACCTCCGCAAGGACACCACGATCGTCGGCAACAACGTCCTCGGCGCGAACATCATCCGCGACGGCGACCTCGGCATCATCGCCGGTGCCCGCATCTACCAGTTCGCGAACCTCGCTACCAACTCCGAGAATCTCGCTGGTTGGGTTGCTGGTCCTGACGCTATCGCCTTCGCCTCCGCCCTGCCTGACTCCGAAGGCATCCCCGGCTTCGAAGTCTCGAATGCTGTCGACGCTGGCACGGGTCTCGGTGTTCAGGTGCTCGTCGGCATGGAGCAGTCTGGCTTCCTGAACGTCACGGCCACCCTGATGTTCGGCGCCGCTGTCGGTCGCGCCACCTCCCTCGTCCGCCTCAAGACCGCCTAATAGCGGCCAAGGCTACGAACTTAGGGGGCTCCGAAAGGGGCCCCTTTTTTGTGCCTAGTTCCCAAAGGCGGCAATGATAGGATGAGCCTCTACGCTGACTTTCTCGCTGACGCTAAAGAGATGATTGCGGACTTCGGCGTGGCCGGGTCGGCCAACTCTGGGGCCATCACCTTCCAGTGCCTCATCTCTGACCCCGCCGTGATGACCGTCCTCGAAGCAGGCGGGTACATGGAGCGGACCCAGTACTCGGTCAGGATGCCTGCTGTAACGGCCTCCTGGACCCTTCCAGACGGCTCTACGGGGTCATCGGCGGCCCTACTGTCGGCAGGTGTCCCCATCGCCAGCCTAGGCCAGGGGAAGAAGATTGTCGCCGGCGGGAAGACCGTTCGCATCACGACCCAGACCTACAAGCCCGGGTCGGCATGGATCACGCTCGTCGTCATCGACGATAACCAGTAACGCCGTGGTGACGGTCAGCATCAGTCCGAAGTCTCAGGCTGAGTTCATCGCGGCCCTCCGTCAGTTCGCGGCTAACACCGGGCAGACCATGCGGGACGCGGCGCTTGAACAAGCCGCCCTTGCCTGCCAAGACGCGGCAACCTTTACCCCTCCCCTGCCCAAAGGCGGAGGCCGTGGGCTATCCAAGGCCGCCCAGACCGCTGGCGACCAAGCCGTAGCTGGGGACATCTCCAAACTCTTCGTGGCCGCCAACGACCGTAACGCCAACTCGGCTGCGGCCCTCCTAGGCAACCAACTAGCCTACGCCACCAAGGCGAACGACATCGGCCTGTTCAATAAGATTATCGGCAAGGGCACGCTTCAGGCGCTGAAGGGTCTCCCGCCGATCATGCGGAAGATTGCCAATGACCAGGACTATACCCGGGCGTTCGCCAAGGCTAAGAACTACTTTAACACGACCAACCCTGTAATGACCGACTACGGTCAGGGCTTCGTCAATGAGCTGCGCCCGCCCCACAACCGCATCAAGGGCAAGTTCGGTGGCCGCATCGGCAAGAATGTTCGCCCGACTAAAATCAAGATGCTCGTCGAGTCCAAGTCCGACCTCGACCAATACATCCGCGAACGCCAGCAGATGGTTGGCATGATCAAGTCGGGCTGGGCGTCAGCGCTACGCTCTTTGCCTAAGCCCCGCATCAATGGTGTCCCTAAAGACTTCGGCGTCGACCTCCTCAAGGTAGCCTGGATTAACCGGCACACCCAAGTCCGCGGAACCAACAGCCTCTTGGCCACCGAAAAGGTCGTCGAGCTGAGCGTGACCAACACCCAGGGCAACGTGAACAACATTGCCATCGACGCCTCCGTGCTTCCCTTGGTCTACGCAAACCGTATCAAACAGATGAAGGCACGCTTCGAGAAACACATGAACTCCACTATCCAGCTGGCTAACCGCCGCTAAACTTTATGGGCACTAAATCCATCCGTCACATCGTCGAGGCCACCGTCGCGACTTACCTCTCGACCCAGACCGGGCTGACCACTGTCACGTTCCTGACCGGGGACAACAACGCGACCCAGACCCTGCCCAAGGCCGTGGTCCTGTGCGAAGCCGCCCGGGCACCGTCCGACCTCCCCGAAGGCGAAGGCAACTTCAGCTGCTCGGTCCGCATCACCCTGTTCTCGAACGCCGACGACACGACCCTCGCCGATCACCGCCTGCGCTGCGCCGCCCTGTCCGGCAATATGCGTGACCTGACCTCCATCAAGGCGGCATTCACGGCCACAGGCGACGCGTCCTGCTACGACGTCACCATGCAGTCCGAAGACGAGGGCATCGACGAGCGCTCCTGGGCGACCTCGTTCACGTTCGACATCCTGACGGTCTTCCCCGCGTAAGGTTACCAAAGCCTGCAATTACAAATGGCCGCCATCTCTAACGGAACGACCTGCCTCTACGGTGTTGCGGGCACTGTCACGAACCTCTTTGTGCAGTCCTACTCGCTGTCCTCTTCGTTTAACGCCGAGGCCACGGTGGTCGACGAAGCCGGCCTGACCAAGACCCATCGCCTCGACGATCGTAAGTCCGAGATTACCATCGAAGGTATCTGCAAGACCTCGACGATGCCGGTCCTCGGCGCTGCTCTCAGCTTCACGCTGAACGCTCAGACCGCTTATCCGTCTGGCTCGGCCTCCGTTTCCTTCGCTGGCACCATCACCAAGATTGACGAGAAGGGCTCTAACAAGGGCTTCACCGCGGTCACTGTGACGGCTATCGACTACGAAGGCATCACGCCTGCCTAATTGACTTAGCCCCAAGTGGGCTACACTAGGCGCATGGACAAGCGCTTCCTCGCGGCCTTTATCGACCCGGCACCTTTTCGGCTGCTGGGTCGTTCGCTTTACCCATGGTGCCTGAAGTACCGGGTGCGACTGATGGCCTTCGACTCCCCGCTGGTGACAGGCTCCCGCGGCGTGACGCCTGCCGACCTTATCTTCGCCTGCCAAGTGTGCGCCGAAGAACCCCTGGGCGAGCTAGGCTGGCGCGATCAGCTGAGGATACTGTCCCTTGCCCGTAAGCCCGCCAAGTTCGAGGCCATGCTCGAAGCCTTCTCCGGCTACATCCTCGTCCAAGACTGGCCGAAGTTCTGGGAGCAAACGAAGAAGAGCAGCGGAGGAAGCAAGGGCGTACCGTGGCCGTTGTCTATCGTCGCCAACCTTATCACAAACGGCATTGACGAGAAGCGCGCATGGGAGATGCCGGAGTGTCAGGCCATCTGGCTAAACTCCGCCCTGGCTATCTCCAAAGGTGCGGACGTGGCGATCATGTCGCCCGAGGAGGAAGCCTTCATGGCCGAGGAGGAAGCCAAGGACGCCGCGGCCACCGCTTCCAATCCTGCAAAGGAAACCCCCTGACATGGCCCAAGACCTGACAGTCAATATCAAGACTACCTCCGACGTCCCGCAGGCGATGGACAAGGCCAAGTCGGCCACTGTGTCCTTTGGCAAGCAGGTTGAGGACATCCAGCGCAAGTTTAGCACTGCTTTTAAGGATATTGCTTTTTCTTTCGTAGCCCCGCTGGTGCTTTTAAACACGGCTATTAACTACATCTCTGCCGCCATCGAGAAGCGAAAGCAGGACATCAAAGAAGCCTATGACTTTGCAGTCCGAGCCGAGTCTAAGTATCTGGACTCGGAGACTGTTGTCCTGGCTAAAACCCGGGCCGCTAAAGAGCAGGACGAGAAGGATCGCGAGATGGCCAAGACCGCCAAGCAAACCGAGTTTACCAAGTTTCTAGAGCAACCCGGTATGCGCGACAAGGTCGCCGATGAGATTGGCGGCTTTCGAGGCTTCCGTCTCAAATACGGTCTGGACGCAAACTCTGCCGAAGACATGGCAAAGGCCGCTGACGTGCAGGGCGTTATCTCTAAGATGATTGCACCGCTTGTTGACGCCAGCAAGAAGACCGTGGAAGACAAGAAGCAGCCAAGCGGCATCAACTTCAAAGGCCCCGAAGGCTTCTCCAACGTCGTCGGTGTCGGCGCTAACCCAGTCATGGAGGCCATGAACCTTCAGCTCGAAGAAGCCCAGAAGCAGACCGCCCTGCTCGAGAAGATTGCCAGCCCCGAAGGCGGCGTCCCCAAAGACTTTACCAAAGACACTAAATAACCATGGCACGCAAAGACAACGGCGACGCTTTAACCGTCCCCCTACAACAGCCAGGAGGCAAGTTCTCCGACGACGGATACGGCCTGATCACGGCCACGGTCGTCTGGAAGTCCGACCAGTCCGCGTCTCTCGGATCGGTGGTTAATCGCGGTTCGACCTGCCCGCTGGCCGGCGCCTCTTTCTGCGACGCGCACAAGTACACCATCGCCTATGACTCCCTTGGCCTTGCCAACATCACGGTCGATTACGTCGGCATTGACCCTGCAATCAATAGCGGTACGCGGACTAACCCTCAAGTCGGCGTGTCCCAGGGACTGACCTCCGAGCACATCAGCACCCACAGCAATTTCTTCACGGCCAGCACCGGCATCGCAGGTCCGACGCCCTATGTCGCCTCAACCGTTGTGCCCAATGAGTTCGCTGGCCTGAATGGCTCTCACTTTGAAAGGGCCACGGGTGGTAAGTTCCTAGGGTTTAAAGACCCCGCATCGCCGCTTTACTACGGCAAGACGAACTACCTTGCACCGCAGACTTCCTTCTCTGGGTTTTTCTACACCAGTGACGCGGCCACACCTAAGGCGCTTGTAGCCTTGGTCGGCAAGACGAGCGGGACGGGAACTTTCAATTCCATCGCGATGCTCCCAAGTTACATGGGCACTGCCTTCGTTACGGCCACTGGCTCTCGTAATCAGCTGCTGCTGGCTCAGGTCAACGTCGAGGACTTCGGCCTGCTCTACAAGGTCAACTACGAGATCCGCTACAACCGTGACGGCTACGTCGCCGCGGTCTACCCTGCTGCCTAACCATGCAACCCGGAGTCGGCTATCGTTTCAGCTCATCGTCCCAGGGAGTGACCTTGGACATCGGTGATCCGTGGGCAACAAATGACAACCCGGCACCTTGCCCGCTTCAGATTTACGACGTCCGCTATGACACGGCCTCGGCTCAGTATCTCATTAACGTAAGCCCTGGGCACGTTAACAACTACGAGGTCTCTGACGGCGCCAGCGGTACTAGCGCCAAACTCCTCAGTGCATCGCCCCCGCCCAATATTCAAATCTTCACGGCAGGCTTAACCTCCCCGGGTGCGACCAATTACATCTACATCAAGGTGGAGAACTCAGGCTCCCCTAACTACGAATACCCTTCGCCGTCAATTCCCCCGAAGATTCTTGTTTCGACCGCGGCGGTCATCCCCGACACTGACACCATCAGTTACATTCTGATCGGCAAGATTGACGGGTACAAAGACACGGCCACCCCGCCCAACGTCACCTACGGCCTGTACAATTTCAAGGGCTGCGGATCGCTATGGACTGAGCGGTTCAAGTGCGGCAGCACACCAGTCATCTACTACTGGAGCGCCATCTAACATGGCCCTGCCCCCACGAGCGGCGGCTGTCTATGTGCAACTAAGTAAGGACGGCGAGAACGGCACAGTAATCAGGCCCCCTGGCACGACCTTCAATAGTTATGTGACCGTCCAGCTTCAGGTCTATGTGCCCCCGTCTCAACCCGATTTCTGGGGTTCTCAAATGTGGTATCAAAACCACCCATCAATAAACGTGGCAAAAGTCCATCTAGGTCTGGTCGACTCGTTTTATTATCAGCCCTTAACCTCTACCTTTGGCAATCGCATCTACCCGATTGCTTACACGAACAACGTGCAAGTGGACGCGACCTTCCCGACCAACATCGTCTACAGCTACGACCCGACCACTCCTTCACCAGCCGAACCAGTCCCCAATCCAAACGGCACGGTCGGGACGAACACGACTCCCAAGACGAGCCCGACGCCGTATCAAATCTATCCGCGCTGGGCGGCCACAGACACCGCGTATGATATCGGCAACAGCCAGACCGGCGCAGGAGGGTTCTGCCCAGTGTTTGCCACCGAGTACTTTATCGGCCCAAATGGATTCTTTAGTACTCCCAGCCCATACGCCAAGTCAGTAGGCGCCTGGTCGGTAGACGTGACCGTCGATAACTTTCAGAGCGAGGTCTATAACCAGCAAACGATGGCCTACGAATACTACGATTTCGCCCAGTTGACCTTCGATTACAAGCAGACGACTACGGTCAAAATGTATTTAGACACCACAGTCTGCTGCTGGAACGAAGGCACGGTCATCAATGGCACAGTCAGTTTTCAGTCTATCGCAGTCACGACCACGGCGCTTGGCAGGACGCAATCGGTCAACCCCGACCCGAGTTACAGCTACGGCTTCGCGGGCCTGATCGCCTTAACCGGCTCCTCGGCCTCGGCTGCTGGCACGCAGTCCTTCACGGTCACGGTCAGTGGCAGTTACGTTCCTGTTGAAATTGAGATTCCGACGGTGTCAGGTGCCATTACCTTCCTGAACGACTTTCGTATTGATTCAGTCACCCCCCCCGTCTGACCTAGCCCCCCTCCCCCTTCCAACTCCCGCAACAATAAGACCCGATGAGCTGCACCAATCAAGTTACCGTCTCGCAGGGCAACACTTTCGCCTGCACTTTCACGTGGACGCCCGGGGCGACTGGCCCTGCCAACCTGCTTGCCACGACCATCACCTCGACCCTCGAGGATCGCGATTTCAATGAGTACGCTATGACGGTCACCAAGGCGGGCGACGGCCTGTCCTTCACGGTGGCCTACACTGGCTCGACTGCCTCTTGGGCGCTGGGCCTAGCTCGCTGGGACATCAAGTTCGTCTTCCCTGGCTCGACTGTGAGCCGCTCCGAAATCTTCCGCGTCAACGTCATCGACTCCGTCACGGTCTAAGACCATGCCCGACGCGATCATCACTTCGACGGCCTCGACCTTCGGGACCATCTCTGGCACCTTTGCGGCTGACCAGTCCACTATCACCGGCACGGTCACTGGCACGGTCACTGGCACGCTGTCGGGCAGCGTCGGCGTCCCTGGGCCTACTGGAGCAACGGGTGCTACTGGGGCCACAGGCGCCACAGGCGCTACAGGTGCTACTGGTGCAGGCGTGGCTGTCGGCGGGACGACCGGGCAATATCTAGTCAAACTCTCTGGGGTAAACTACGACACTGGCTGGCTGACCCTCCCCGCTGACTACATCACCAGCGTCGCGGCTCCTCTGAACGTCACGGCTGGCAACCTGTCGATTGACCTATCTCCCTACGCCCCAATCAACGCCCCGACCTTTACGGGCGTTGTTACTATCCCTAGCGGTGCAGACATCGGCACGGGTGCGACCATCGGAGCGACCGCACTGATCGGCACGGGTGCAACCATTACCAGCCCGACACTTTCAGGCGTACCCATTACCCCGACCGCTAGCACTTCGGACAACTCATTTCAGGTCGCATCAACGGCCTTCGTAAAGAATCAGGGCTACCTGACCACGGCTCTCGCGGCCAGCACCTACCAGACTCTGGCGGGAATGTCCTCGTACCTGACGACCTCAGCTGCGGCCTCGACCTACGCAGTAATCGCGGCAGGCCAGCCTGTTGCCGGAAGCACGGGGCAAGTCCTGACCAAGCAGAGCGGCACGAACTACGACTCTATCTGGACGACCATCGTCCCTGGCGACCGCTACCTGACGACCTCAACGACGAGCAACACGATCGGCAACGGCAACAAGACCTTCACGATCGGCACTGGCCTCTCGTACACGCCGACCCAGAACATCACGATTTCTTACGACGCGGCGAACCATATGCACGGCGAGGTGCTGACGTACAACTCTGGCACTGGCGTCCTGACGGTGGACGTTAATCACCACACTGGGTCGGGTACATACACGGCTTGGGTAGTCAACGTGGGCGGCGTCACCCCTGCAACCTCCGTAGCCTGGGGCGATATTACCGGGACGCTCTCGACTCAGACTGACTTGCAGTCGGCGCTGGATTTAAAGGCCAACCTCGCCAGCCCGACATTCACAGGAACCCCGACCCTGCCGACTGGCACGATCGCCACGACGCAGTCTCCGGGCAACAATACCACGGCGCTGGCTACCACGGCCTTCGTTACGGCGGCGGTTCCGGCCATCGCTACGGCGCAACAGGCCATAACAGGAACTTCCGCAACCGTTGCGTTGTCTCCATCTTCTATTGGAGCACAACTTACTCGAGGATTTACCCAACGCTTTGACTTTATTTCAACGACCTCAACGTCTGGAAGCGGTCAAGTGACCACTGCATTTAGCGGATTTAGAGAAGCTTATGTTTCTGCTACTGCTTCAGCGGGTCGTGCTTCTTTTTCACTTGGAAGCGTTGGGGGTGCCGGTTCTCTTGGCGGTTATTCAGACGAGAGAAAAATTGACTACTCAAAGAAAATCTGGGTCGCTGGGCGTGCATCGACGAATTACAGTGCTACCTACGTTGGCGACGCAAATACCTCGGTTTCATGTGCGCTTGGTGGATTCAATACCAATACCGTTGGCGACATGAATGTTGCTGGCATCGGATGGCGTAAGGCCGGCGGCAGCGGAGCCTTTGTCACTCTGATGGTCCATAACGGCACTACCTTTACTACCGTCGCTACCACAAAGACCGTTGCGACATTAGAATTGTTTGACTGGCTTATCTATTCTGACGGAACGGGTAACGTCACACTGTACATTAATGGCGTCTCGTCAGCCACAACCTCCGCTGGCCCAACGGGCTTAGGCGGGGCTAATCAAAACATCTACCGTGAGCAGTGTGAAAAGACGGCTGTGGCTACTCAAATGCTTCTGCACTCTTACGGCGGCTGTTATTACTCTGAACGATGATCACATACAGAATATCGATGACAGGCGCCATGCTTGCAGACCCTTACGCATTACTGCGGGCCGTCTTCCCTCAGTGGGATGGCGAACCTGCCAATGCAAATAGCGGCTATGTGACCGTCACCTTCGACACCCCGCAGACCCCCGCCGACCTCGGCCCCCTCGTCAAAGTCGAACTCATCCCATGATTACCCACCTCATCGCGCTCCTGATCGGCTTCGTCGCCGGTGCTCTCGTCTTCCGTAAGCACGCTGGCAAAGCCTCCGAGCTCGAAGCCAAAGGCCGCCAAGCCCTCGACGCCCTCAAGGGCAAGTAAGCCGTGCGCTCGCTCCTGGTCATCTCTCTCCTGATGGCCGGGTGCAGCACGTCCCCCGACCCGCTGCCGAAACAGCCGGACGCCCCGACCTCTCAGGCCGTCGTCACGACCCTAGGCAAAGACCTCGACAAGACCGATCACCGCGTAGGCGCCGCCCTCGTGGTCATCGAGCGTAACGCCGACAAGCCCAAGGTAGTCGTCGCTGAGTCCCGCCTAGCCCAATCATATCTGCCTGCCCCGCCCGAGGCCGATGTCGCCTTCGCTATGGCCCGGGCCATCAAGGCCGACCCGCTCGACTACAAGAAGCAGATGGAGTTCGGCCGCAAGTTAGCGACCGCTGTCACCTTAGCCTGGGAGAAGCTCGAGGCCGACCAAAAGGAAGCCGCCCGCGTCTCTCAGCTGAAGGACGCCCGCATCGTCGAACTCACCGCCGAGGTCGAGCGCGTGAAGGCTCAGGCGTCTAAGGACATCTGGAGTCTAACTGGTGCGGGGCTGGCAGTTGTCGGTTCGCTGGCCTTCGCGTTTGGCGGTGGCCCCCGCGTTGGTCTGCCCTTGCTCCTGTGCGGAGCCTTCTGCGGCGCACTGCCTCACATCATCGACAGTCCGGCTTTCCTGTATGTGGCTATTGGAACGGCGGCCATAGCAAGTGGGTTGTTCCTCTGGTGGCTGGCCGACAAAGTTTCCGACGATGTCCAGGACAAGAAGGACGAAGCCGAAATCACTAAAGACGAATGAGCAGCCCCCGCCCCAAGTCTGACCCGCCTGCCGTCCAATACGGCGAGCCTCACTTTACCTTCCGCGTCCTCGGCAGGGTCAAGCCTACGCACGATCCGAAGTGCCCGACTCCTTTCGGTTACTGCTGGAAAGGCTTCGGCGACATTCACGTGGACCCTAGGCAGTCAGAGGAGGAGATGATTGACACGGTCGCCCACGAGTTACTCCACGACGCGCTGCCGTACCTAGACGAAGAGGCTGTCGAGAAAGCCGCCAACAGGATTGCCTCAGCCATGTGGAAACTTGGCTACCGGAGAACAGTTATCGAATGACCATTTCAGTCGAGACGTTCCTGACGATCGGCGTCCCCTCGCTCGCCTCGCTGGCCTATGCGTCTGCGGGCATCGCTCACTTTTTCATTACTAAGAACTACCCCATGAGTCTCATGTTCGCCTGTTATGCAGTAGCTAATCTGGCGTTACTGACCTCGACCCTTCGCAAATGAGCGCGCCCCTTGACCCGGAGTCCATCCCGAAGGAACTGAAGGACGGCGTCATCGCGTCCATCCTCGGCGGCCTTGCCATGACGGCCCGCTTGCTCCTCTCGCAGGAGCCGGTCTCCGTGGGTTGGGTCATCCGCCGCGTGCTCGCCGCCGCTATCACCGCGGCCTTGGTCGGTTACGCTATCACGGATCACATCGAAAGCCCGGGCCTCCGCATGGGCGTCGTCGGTGCCGCCGGCTACGCAGCCCCTGAGTGCCTCGACTACCTCATGCGCTACATCAAGAACAAGGGAGACGCGGAAGTCGGACCCGCAAAGAAACCCCATGGCAAAAGCAAAGCCCCAGGCAAAGCCAAGCGGAAGCGCTAACTTGCTTCTCGCGGTCACGCTGCTGACCGTCTTCGCTGGCGTGTCGGCCTTGTCGTCGGCGTACATCTCCGGCTATGTCCTCGACACCCTCCAATCTCGGGACGCCCTGGTCATGATCGTGACGGACGCGGGCATCAAGTCCGACTCGGCCACCGTCGAGCAAGGTCTCTCAGCTGCGACCCTAGCGCTGAAGGCTGTCCGCGACCTTGGGTGGGCCTTGGCTGTGGGGTGCCTAGGGGTGGGGTTGGCGGTCTTCTTACGCTCCCGCCGTCAAAAGGCTTCCTAGGGCAAGCCAGAGGGGTCTAATACCCCTTGACGGAGACACACCTAGGGGCATAGTGGACTCAGTCGGGTAGGGGTACGTTCGTTCATGGCGGGCCCCCACGACCCGAGGGACACGAATTGCCCTGACCCCTTATGGGGTCACAGGGTATTTGTGTAAAGGTGCTTGACGAATGCAATTCAGTCGGGCAAGGTGCTTGTATTCCACCAATGACCAAACTCCTCGCCATCCTCTTCTGGGCTACGCTCGCCGCGTTCGCCCTCGCCACGTTCCTCGACCCGAAGTTTCCGGGCATCTTGGAAATTATCGAGCGCTTCTAATTTCCCACCCACACCACACACCACCATGCCCAAAGCAGCAGACATCACCACCATCACCATCGCCGGTCGCCCGGTCAGGCTCAAGCGACCCATGCAGTCCTGGGCGGCCAGCAAACTGGAACAGACGTTCCCGCAGCTGAACGCCTTGAACGAAGCCGGCAAGACTCAGGCCGACGCCGCCTGTGCCCTTGGCGTCTCCCTCAACTCCGTTCGCAACTGGGCCGCCAACACCGGCATCGAGTGGAAGAACCTCGACCGCCGCGGTCCTTACAAGCGCATCAAGTAATACGATCATGACCGACGCTGAAATCAAAGCCTATAAGGTTCGCCTTTGCCGCGAAGCCAACCCGGAGAAATACAAGACCTACGCTAAGGAGTGGCAGAAGGCCAACCGCGACAAGTGCAAGGTCTACATGCAGAACTATTATCAACGCAACAAGGCCGCACGCATCGCCGCCGCACGGGCATGGCAAGCCGCCAACCCAGAGAAGTTCAGGGCCATGCTCCGTAAGGCTTACGCCAAGCGCAAGGCCCGCCTCGAAGCTCTTACCCATGCCTGACCCTCTCGCCCACTCCCCCGACATGATCACCACCATCCGACCAAACAAGATGCCCGCCTTCTGGTGGCTCGTCCCCTGGGCCTACGCCCGCACCCTCCACATGAGCGCCAACGCCGTCAAAGCCTACGCTGACCGGCTCGACGACATCCTCGACATCCAGCGAGGCATCATCGAGCAGCAGGCCGCCGACATCAGGCTGCTCAAGGCCCGCGTCCGCGATCAGGACGACGCCATCATCAAGGGCACCGCCATCACCCCTGACGCCTACCCCCATGAGTAGTTTCCAGCACCTCGAGGGGATGCGTAACCTGCTCATCGAAATCTACGAGGTCAACGAACGCATCATGACCGGGGACATCTGCTCGGCCAAGGCAGCCATTGCGTCGACCAACGTGAAGAAGATACTCGCCCACTACCACGAAGCCCTGCACGAAGACGGCGCTACCAAGGTATCGCTCCAGGCATACGTCGCGGCGGGCGGCTGGGTCGGCATACAATACTCCTACGAGCTCGACGGCTTCGAGGTCGCCGGATCACAAGTCCCGAGACGCGTATGAGCGAATCGAAACCATGGGACTTGTGGGAGGTAATCCTTGAAGAAACAGACTCAAGGTGGGTTCGCTGGGAGGACTACGCCCGCCTCAAGGCCGAGGTCGATGACCTCCGTCTGGAAAATCAAGCGTTCAAAAGAACTGTAAACGAAGCATCAGCACATTACGATAACAGGCTTGCCGACATTTCCCGCCTCAAGGCCGAGGTCGAGCGGCTGACCGCTCTTGTCGAGAGCAACCTTAACCAATCTAAATTGGCTATGGCTAAATCTGACGCCTCTGTCCGCACCCTTGAAGCACAGGTCGAGCGTCTGACCAAGGCCGGGGATGCGATGATTTCTGAATGGGCAAGCGGAGACGAAAAGGATGCCCAAAACTTCCTAAGGGCATTGGCAATCTGGAAGTCCGCCAAGGAGGGCAAGGGCCAGCCGTGATTAAGCCCATGCGCCCCTTCTCCATCGTCGCCCTGTTCCTCCTCGGCTTTAACTCAGCTGCGGCCTCCGACGCTACCTTCCTTGAGTCCATCGCCATGGTCGAGTCAGGCCAGAACCGCAAAGCCATCGGCAAGGCCGGTGAGCGTGGGATGTATCAGGTAGGCAAAGCCGCATGGGACGACGCCTGTGCCCTGCTCGAGTCCGATAAGCACTTCCACTACCAGTGGTCGCAGTGGCGCAACGTCACCGCCCAGGACATGATCGCGGCGGCCCACCTCCGCATCCTCCGTAAGCGCTTCAAGGCTGACGGCTACTCGACCCCCACCCCTGAGCAGTTAGCCCTGGCTTGGAACCGTGGGTACGAAGGCGCCAAGTCTTGGAACTTTGCCCCAAACGACTACGCCCTACGCGTCGGCAATCTTTTCCGCTTGTCCCAGCGTGGGAAGTGACAAGGGTCTTGCCCATGCACTTGCTCGTAGCAATCGACCCTGGCGTGAATGGTGGCATCGTCTGGTCGGTCGACGGTGATCCTGTCGAGTGCGCTAAGATGCCCGGGTCTGATGTCGAGGTATGCCAACTGCTCGCCGAACTTAGCTGCAAGGCCAAGGACGTAAGCCTCTACCTAGAGGAGCCTCCGCTCTTCGCTGGCAAGAACATCCCCGGCTCCGCCATCGGCAAACTGATGTGGAACACGGGCGTACTCTACGGCGCCGCCGTCGCTATGGGCTGGAAGATTCACCGGATCCGTCCGGCCATCTGGCAGAAGACGCACACCTGTGGCACGAAGGGCGAACTGACTACGACCCAGTGGAAGAACAAACTCAAGGCACGCGCTGCCGAACTCTTCCCGACCCAGACCGTCACGCTCTGGAACGCCGACGCCCTCCTCATCTTCGACTCCGCCTCTCGCGGCGTCATTAACTAATCTCCCAATGAAGAAAGACATCAAATCACCCTCCGAGTACCGCATCATCGCCGACTCGTCATACATCGTATTACCTGATCAGAAGGTCGCCCGCCTTCTGACCCCGACCGTCCGCAACGGCGTGACGTACTACAACCTCTTCGTCCCCGACTACACCCGGATGTCCCTGGCTGACATCGAGGCCACCATCAAGGCCGGTGAAGTCACCAAGTCCACCGACGCCAAATAATTTCCACCATGAGCACCACGCCCAAATCCCCCACCTCTGACCTAGTCGCCGCTCTCGCAGAGCTCGACAACGTCAAGGCCAACAAAGTAAACCCCGGCTTCAAGAACCGCTACGTCTCCCTCGACGCGCTGCTCGACGCCATCAAGCCCGTCCTGTTCGAGCACAACCTGGCGCTGATCCAGACGCTCGTCTCCGAGGAAGGCAAGGTCGGCATCAACACCGCCTTCCTCCACGCCTCGGGTGAGCGCTTCGACTTCGGTCGCCTGATGGTCAAGGCCGAGGGTCTAGACGCCCAGAAGATTGGCGGCGCCATCACCTACATCCGCCGGCAGTCAATCCAGACGGCTTGCGGTATCTCCGTTGACCTTGACGACGACGGGGCCACTGCATCCTTCAAGTCTCAGGTCGCCGCCACCGCGACTAACTTTAACCTTCCCCCTCGCCCCCTGACCAAATGAGCCAGCCTGACTTCAATCCCTTCGACCCCATCTCCGCCGCGATGGGTGCCATGCACGGCCAGAACCTCCTCGCGGCTAAGGATGCCCGCATCAAGCAGCTGGAGGAACGCCTCGAAGGTATGCGCGAGGCCGGTGACGAACTCTGGTACTGCGTCCGCCACGCCCAGCGCATCGACGCTGACGCCCTGATTGAGGCAATCGAGGAATGGCAGGAAGCCCGCAACCATGCCTGACACAAACGAAGACTTCTGGGTCAAGGCTTGCCGCAGCGCGGAGGCCCGCAGTGATAACCAGACCCAGACCATTGCCGAACTCCGCTACGCTGGCAATCAACTCGCCCGCGTCATGGAAGACATCCTTGGGTCTGACATGATCACCTGCCAAATCTCCCGGGCCGTGATGACCGCATCCCTGGCTAAGTGGCAGAAGGCCAAGACGGGTCAATGAGCAGTCCGCTGCCCGCCGGCATCAAGCGCATCGCCCGCACCGTCTCCGGCCAGTACGCCTTGCTCCTGTTGCTAGACGGTTACCCTTACGTTGAGATGACCGCCCGCAAACACGCCGACTTTCTCTCCGACCTAGGACTCTGGAAGCGCAAGACGCACCCGTCGCTTGCCCGATCGCAAGTCCGCTTCTTTACGCTTGCCCCAAACGGTGAGATAAAGGAACTTACTTTTAACCGATGACCAACCGCGAAAATATCAAGCGCCTCGTGGAAAACATCACGGGCTCGTTAGCCACCGTCCAGCATATCGCCGGACGTTATGAACAGCACGACGCCGACATCATCACGCTGTCGGATTTAAACCGCTCGGCCATTACTGAGCTACAGGTCTTCACCGATCACATCGAGACGGCTGACGAAGCCGCCGCAGTGAAGCCGCTTCACGACCGGGTGCACGTCCTCGTCGTGCAACTCCGCGTCCTCCGCAATACGCTTGAGGCCATGGAGAACGCTGCCGACGCCGCTCTGGAAGATGTGCGCCGCATCTCCGCCAGCGTCGAGGGAGCCAACCCCGACGACGACGCCCTCTAATTTCCACCACAACCCAATAACACCACACCACAATGCGTATCCCACCCGAACCTATCACCCACCGCGTCCTGTATGACGGCATCCAGGCGCTGAACTACTCACTGGCAAAAGAGCTCGTCGGCAAGTCGCCGGCCCACGGCCTTGCCTACCTCAACCAGGAGCGCGAGGAGACTAAGGCCCTCCGCATGGGCTCGCTCATTCACTGCGCCGTGCTCCAGCCTGAACTGCTCAACGAGAAGTTCGTCACGGCCCCCGAGTGCGACCGCCGCACTAAGGACGGCAAGGCCACCTACGAAGCCTTCCAAGCCTCGCTGAAGCCTGGCATGACGGTCGTCTCCTACGAAGAGTCCGCCGAGTGCCACCTGATTGCCTCGCACGCAAAACTCGCCCTCGAGCGTATGGGCGTCACCTTCGAGATGACCGAGTTCATGTTCACCACGGATCACTGCGGAGTGCAACTGAAGTGCGCCATCGACGGCGTGGGTACGGACGGCTACCTATGGGACCTCAAAAGCACAGACGATTGTTCGCCGGCTGCCATCTTAAAAAGCATCCGTGCGTACCGCTATAATTTACAGGCATATTTTTACCGCCTGTGCTTCGAGACGGCATTCGAGCGCCGCGTGCTTGGCTTCCGCTTCCTCTTCGTCGAGAAGGCCCCGCCCTACGCTACGGCTGTCGTGGAGATCGGCCCAGAGCTGATGTCCTACGCCTGCTCCGACTTTGAGAAGGCGCTGCAAGTCTACCGCGAGTGCACGACCCTCGGCGAGTGGCCCGCCTACGGTGACGAAGTCCAGGTCATCGACATCAAGGGGCCGACCACGTCCACCGCTATCACCTTTGCCTAACACTAACATGACCACCGAAAACAACGACCGCCCTCCGCTCACCTCCATCTCGACCAACGGCACCTACAAGCTGAAGCTCATCAAGCCTAAGTTTGAGAAGGTCAAGGTCTGGGAGGACGGCACCTGCTCCGCCCGCCTCTTCTTCGTCGACGATAAGGGCTTCTGCCTGTCCAAGAACTTCTCGACCAAGTACGGCAAGGCCCTCGCCATGCTCGTCGGCAAGTACTCCGGCAAGTTCACCGAGGAGATCAGGCTCGACGCTACGGCTGCCGAGTACCTCCAGTACCTCGAGCCAGCCTGCGGCCAGACCATCCTCGTCGGCGTGGAGGTCGAGGCCAATGGCGAGTACAACGGACGCCCGCAGTACAAGTACAAGATGACCTACCCCAAGGGCTCCCAGAAGCCGACCGTGCCTGACGCGCTGCCCCCTGAAGGCGTTAACTTCTAAAGCCGTGACCGAAGCACCCACGCCGATGGCCGCCCCCACTCTCGTCCTGATCAGTGGGTTCGCCCGGGCAGGGAAGGACACGCTGGCCTCGGGCCTGCTTGAGTGGTCGACCCGCCCTGCCGAGCACATCAACTTTGCCGACGCGCTGAAAGAAGCTGGTAACCACTTCATGGATTACCTCGGCCTCGACGGCAACTTCATGAACGAAGAGTTTAAATGCGAGAACCGCGACACCCTGGTCAACATGGGCAAGTTCGCACGGCGCCTCGACAAGGATGTCTTTGCCCGCCACTTCGCCAACTGGGTGCCGGTAATGAAGCACCATGACAGCGTCAGCCCCGAGACCGTGGTGTGTTCCGATTGGCGCTACATCAATGAGCTGCGGGTCTGTCAGGACATCCTGTGGGAGAAGGGCTGGAAGGTCCGCACGGTCTACGTCTCGACCGCCGGCATCGGCCCCGCCAACGATGAAGAGCTCGACAGCATCGCCGAGATACGCGCCTCGCACCTGTTCGACCAGGAGTACATCTTCAAGCCGAACGCCCGTCAGCAGATCATGTCCGAAGGACGCATCCTCGCAAAGTCATGGAGGCTTTAACCCTTGAGACTGTGGCATGGGCCCGCAAGGTCGGCCTGTCCCCTGATCGCGTCGCCTTCCTGCTGGCCTGCCCGAAGTACACGGTAAGCAAAGGCCACCGCAAGTCCGACCGCGTCATTACCGACAACCCTAACCACCACCTTCAACGCCTGGGCGACTGCTACTGGTTCCGCCTACGTCGTCGCGGCACTGATATCGTCGAGAACATCGGCCACGACCTCCTGACCGCCCGCAAGCGCCGTGACGAGATGCTCGCGGCCTTTGACTCCGGCCAGCCCATCCCTTACCTAAACACCAAATGAGCACACCGACCCGCTTCGTAGCCTTTGGTGATAACCACGGTGACATGGCGGACCATGAGGCCACCGACGCTCTCTGCGAGTTCATTAAGGACTACAAGCCGACCGTGCGCGTGCACCTCGGCGACTGCTTTGACTTCCGATCGCTTCGCCGTGGCGTAGGCAATGACGCTGAAGGTGCTGAGTCCCTCATGGCTGACATCCAGGGCGGAGAAGACTTCCTCGCCCGCACAAAGCCCACCGTCTACTTGATGGGCAACCATGAGCACCGCACCGTGGCCCTCCAGCACACGTCAGGCTCGGCCATCGTCCGCGACTACTGTGCCGACCTCGAGGCCCGCATCCGTTCAGCTGCCAAGTCTGCCGGCGCCAAGACTATCCTGCCCTACCACGCTGAGAAGGGCGTCTATCGTCTCGGCCCGGTGGCCTTCATCCACGGTTACGCGCACGGCCTGAACGCCACTGCCGAGCAGGGTAAACACTACGCTGACCGGGGAGGCGCTCTGATCCACGGCCACACGCACACGCTCGCCCAGGTTAACTTGACTAAGGCCGAAGGCGGCGCCGCTTTCTCCGCTGGCTGTCTCTGCCAGAAGGACGCCATGGCCTACGCATCGCACCGCCTAGCCACGTCTCGCTGGGGCTCAGGCTTCGCCGCTGGCTGGGTCGACGGCCACGACTGGAAGGTCTGGCTTGTTCACCGCGTCGGCAAGAAGTGGGTCTGGACGACCGACCTCAAGGTCTACACCCCGAAGAGCAAATGAAACCGTTTGACGCTCGCGGCCTTGTCGACGCCTTGCGTGGTGCTACCGTGCAGGACCTAGACGGCTGGACTAGAACCAAAGACCTGCTGCCCCTTATCGGCGTGAAGACCTTTGCCGGCATACGCACGCCCCTCGAACGCATCGTCAAGGCTGGCTTCGCGGAGGTTAAACTCATAACGAAGAAAAATCTAGCCTACCGCCTGTCGAAGAAGTTTAAGACCTGGGACGCAGCGCACACAGCCGCCATCGAGCTCAACCGCTTTAAGGCTCCCGCCGGCTGGGTCACGCTCACGCAGTACGCCCGCAAGCAGCGCCGCACCGTTCGCGGCATCCAGTACCGCATCGACGGCATGAACATCCCG
>Ga0208923_1000085_pt1 | contig 23200 bp, 23 predicted proteins | sample ColrivemetaGS575_FD_187620 | JGI IMG/M metagenome (GOLD analysis project Ga0208923, IMG submission 187620) | Estuarine microbial communities from the Columbia River estuary - Freshwater metaG S.575 (SPAdes) (version 2) | ecosystem: Environmental > Aquatic > Marine > Intertidal zone > Estuary ...
GCAATTTTGCGGCTCGTAACCCTAACAGCTGACAAAAAGTCAAAAATCGGCTGATTTTCGGCTAATCTTCGGCTAAACTTCGGCTAAATTGCGGCTAATATGTGTTGAAGTTGAAGTTCAACACCAGTTCTGAACAGAATACCAACTGCAACTTCAACATGGCGCAACATATGTCAAGAGGTGACTATTATCACGCGGGCGTGGGTCGCCGTCATGGAGAGATGGAAGGGGGTATGATGGCGGCGCGCCGCATGGCCGCCGTTGAGGCAGTTGTACCAAAAAATCACTGCATCGAGGGAACAGCGGCATTTCTTAGTCACTACCTACCACCGGAGAAAGGAGCCGAGCTTATGCGCGTTATGAGACCTGGGCTTTTAAACGACGATGTATTTACCATATCCACTACAATCATCGGTGGAAAGCACTCACGGCTTACTGACTACACAGGATCGAACTGGAATCAGGAACTCGATAGATTTTTTGTCGATGTACAGAAGAACAAGCGAATGGGCTATTATACTTCGCAATACGAATACAAGAATGGCACCGTTGGTGGTCATATCACAGGGTTCTTATGGGACCCAGAAACTGAGACCGTTGCGTTCTTTGAGCCACGAGAGCAGGGAGCTGCGGGTACAAGGTGTTCGTTTTTTGTGCGACATGTTGACATTTTAAAATACAAAGCCGGACCAGCAATGAGAGGTGACGCAGAGGGCAACTATAGAGGGCTTTTTGGGGAGTATGCCATTCTCAACACAGCATACAACAGGGGCCCCCTCTCTCCCATGTTCAAACAGGCAGAGGGTGCAATCAAGTCGCACAAGGTGACAGAAGTGATTATATTTGACACCGTACCAAAAATATATGAAGGCGATGCAGCTCCCGAGAAATCGGGTGCCTTCCAAGAACCTCTGAAAGATGTGAAGCTACAGGAACACGATAGACAGTATTACACGGATGCACAGTTTCTCGAATCCCAAGTAAATCTACAGAGCGCGTTTGGCAACGCTCGGTGGAACGCTCTTAGCGACGACGAGCGCTATAGTAAAATTATCAGGAACCTCATGAAAATGTATCCCGATATCGTTCCGTTTGAACCCATGCCCGTCGCGGAGCAGTGGAAGGGATGGGAGGCTGAGGCAGCGGCAGCAGCAGCCGCTGCTGGTGCCGGCGCAGCTGCGCCGATGGCGGAGGTTCGCGACGAGGACCAGATTCCGACACCTAAGATCGACGCCATGGAAGGAGAGGGCATGCCGCAGCACATGTCAAGGGGTGACTACCATACGAGCGGGGTGAATAGGAAATATCGATATGATTCGGCACCCATGTCAGGATCAGGCGCTGCTATGAGCAGATCGGCAGATGGGGAAACGCGTGCACGTATCAACAAGTCCGTCCAAGATCTGGATACAAAAATCTTAGATCTAAAGGCTGCATATCGGACGGATGCTGCATTGTTTGAGCCATTCCATGCTATCTTAAACATAATCTATGATAAGTACAGAACTGACAACGAGAGCACAGCTGCGGCTCGTGCGCTAGAAATCCAGCTTGAACTTCTCCGAATTGAAATCGGTAAGAAGATCGAAACTGTATGGGGGCGGATTCACCAGCGGATGGCCATTCAGACGCAGCGATTACAGGAGAGGGATGACATTGATCATAGGTTTCCTAACCGACTTATGGGATGGGAGAACCCATTCGAACCCCCGGTTTATAACCAGTGAGAGGATTGCAAATCGAGTCTAGTCTGTTTCAACCCCCTCCGCCACAACTGTCAACGGTGTCTCAATAGGAGCAGCGTCTTCAACCGCGCGCTTACTTCCGAATTTACCCTTGACAGCGATGTAACCCTTGGCGTGGAGGTATCTAAGTGCGAGTTGACCTGCGACATGCTTGCGCCGCGAAACGATGCGACCCGCCGCGTTCTTCATGAGGTCATCTTTCGTCAGCCTACCGGACGTACGCTCCGCAGTGCCGTGGAACACCTCAGCTCGCGATCCGACCTTCTTGACGGGTTTCGCCATGTTTACTGTTTATTTACACAAGGCCGGAGCGCGGGCGCTTGCCGCTGCCCATGCCGAACTGACCCGCCAGCTGCTGGGCCTGCGGCGCGTAGCTCAGAGCCCGGCCCGCCATGGCAGCGCCAGGGATGCCGGCCTTCTCAGCGATGCCAGACAGATTGTACTTCTTGTTAAGATCGTTGGCCTTGTTTGCCAGCGAAAGACCCTTCATGACGGCCGTCGACGCGCCGCTGAGCCAATTGCCACGGCCCACCATGCGGTTGAGGTGCGTCTTGGTCACGCCCTCCTCCGGCGTCGCGGCCTCGACATCCGCGCTATTGAGGATGGTCTTGCGGATCGCCGACTGGCCGCGCACCGTCTCGAAGAAACCGGTGTTGATGGCCACGAGCGTAATCGTGGTCGACGTGATAGAATCAAAATAGCCATACGGGTTAGAAGTCTGTGCGTTGATCTGGATAGAGTAGTTACCCAGGCAGCCCGGCGCCAGACCCGGGCTGAGCGTGATATCGTGGCCCATGCGCAGAAGGATCGGGCCACCCGACAGCTGCGTCGCGCCCGTCTGGCGGTAGGTCGCAACCTCCGTGAGCGCCTTATTGTTTGCCGTAACACGCGCCACACTGGGGTACCCAGCCTGCGTGTAGCCGCGCCACTGGTGCCAGTCCAGCGGCATGCCAGCAGCAACCGCCGACTCGTATAGGTTGAACTGCTGGAATCCAGAGCAAAGGTTGCTAAAGTTATCAAACGTAACTGCGATGTTCTGGATAGGGATGTACGTGTCAAGCTGGCTCGGGCCCTTCGTGGCGGGCTTGACGTAGAGCATGATCATGTCCGGGATCGAAGTCAGCGAAATCGTATTCGTGCTGCAAGTCTGAGACCCCGAAAAGCCCGACCACGAGTCCGTCTTCACGTAGCGAGGAAACTCGACATACGGCACCGTGGACACGAGCGGAAGCGTGATATCCGGACCAGGCGTCAGGAAACCGCAATAGAGAGTGGGCTTGCCCCACGGGCCATACTGGTTCGACGACTGGCCAAACTTGAGGTCGCTGATAACGGTGCGCACGTTCGAAGACCGCAGGATATTGCCCGTGTTCGTCGTAGGGCGCGTCATGTCGTCAACCCAATAAGGCGGCGTGGACTTAGCAGCGACGCTGATTGAGGCACCAGCGTTGAGAGCCGCAAAAACGGTTCCAAGCGTCGAAAAGTTGAGAACAAACTGCATATTGGTCATTCCGTAGAGACCCACCGTCTGGAACTCGGCACTGTCGGCCCACACAAGCGGTGAGATCACAAGGGGCTCCACAACGGACACCGCGCCATAGACGGGCATCGGGCCGTTCTGCACCTGCCAGCCCGCCGAAAGACACAAAGTGTCTGTAGCGGTGAATCCAGTTGACGCAACAATGCTGTACGTCGACCCAATCTGACCAAGAGAGCCCGAAAGCAAAGAACTGATCCAACCAAGAACAGGAGGCGCAGTACCAGCAGTTCCCGAGTCAACAACAGTATACAGACGCGCCGCGATCATGCAATAGGGTGGAACATCCTGAAGCAGCGTAAGGACTGGTGCGAGGCCAGCAACGACGGAAAACGCGGCAACGGTTGTTTTTGCATTGCCGTTGCAGATCAGATCACCACCAGGGAATCCCGTGGTCCAAACCGGCTGGTTGTTCACGAACGGAACGATAACCTGCGGATACTGCGGCACCGCACCAAGACTGACCTCCGTGGACGGAGTGGCGATGTACCAACCGACACCCGCGCTTCCGGCAGCATACCCTCCAGTGCTAGACTCGAGGCCGAACGAACCCACAAGGTTAGCACCCGTGGTGGGAACCGCCAGATACGGAAACGAAGTCGTCGTGCCCACCTTGATGGGAGTAGCAGCAACACTGGCCAGCGGTGCAGACTGGGTAGCATCCGAAAACCAAGTCGTCGGATATGCACCGTTTGGGATATCACCGAGGGCATTCACGACTGAATACGAAGAGAAGTTTCCAGAGCCGTTAGACACATCGTCGCGACCCCATGCATACGTGTCAATGTTCGTCGGAGTCGTGCGCTGCTTAATGTTTTCCGGTGTCATGGTGAGCAGAAGCTGCTCGCGAAGCGTATCGCCGTTCGTCGTCACGGTGCAGTCGTTGAGAGTGGCCGTCATGTTGGTAAGCGCACTCTGAAGGGGGAATGAGCAATACGACAGGTCCTTTGCAGACACGGCAGTGCAGTAGCCAAGCTGCATATACGACTCATCGCCGTTAGCGTTCATGAACCCCAGATCCTGGCTCGTCTGGACGCCCATGGACGGATCCGGAACGTCATAATTAAAAGGAATCTCAAAAAAGAGCGTGACTGGGCCGGTCACAGTTTGGACAATGTTAACAAAATACAACGTGGTTGAACCGGCCGCGGCAGGACCAATAACGACTGTACCAGGCTTCACATTAGCACCAAACACACGAGTGCCAACTGGGAGAGCAAACGACGGAACTGTCAGTGTATTTGATGAAATCGACGCAGTAGTGAGAGTCGCATACCTCTTAAGCGACAACGAGCGAGCGCCGCCGTAGAAAAGCTGTGCTGTAAAGTTAAGGGTCGCCGAAAGCTGCAGCTTGCGGTCGACAAACACGTTGAGCGACGGAACCAGAACCTGGAACGTCATCTGGCTCGAATTCGCGGAAATGGCCTGGAACGGCGCAACGCTGACAGACAGCGCGCCCTTCTGGACGGCATACGCGGGCTCATCCTGCTGCAGGCGCGGGTCGTATACCGCGATCTTCGAAATGGTGCTCATTCTGACAGAGTGTTAAATCTGATGACCAGCTTGAGTGGGGTGGCCAATTGTGGGATTACATACTCTAAAGCCACAGAAAGGCTGTATTTTGCAACTACTGCTTAACTTAAATTCCAGCCTTGATCTCAAACTGGAAGCGCATAAAGACAGACCCGCCGTTCGAGATAGTCAATGGCCGAAGTGCGTTTGAGTTCTTCATCCGCATCATGATCTGGTAATCAAACGTCTTGAAAACCGTGCCGCTCTGAAGAGAACACCGCACAATCGCTTGGGGCTCAAACACGATCTCATTGCGGTACTCCTGGCCGACCTGGTTAATCGCCTTGACCACATACTCACCCAAAATCTTAAGAGAGTCTCCGTTCGATGACCCCCTATCAATATACACGTCGCCAAGGAAGAACGTTGGTGAGACCTCGTCGTTTAGCATCGGGATTTCACCCGTAACGACGACCAATGTGTCGACTGGATTCCAGAGCAGACCAACCGACGGGTAATCTTGCGGGAATGTGTAAACATAAGGCGTATTACCAGCAACACGGCCATACGGTAGATAGGACGTTGCAGCAACCGTCGGGGTGGCGTAGGGCAGAGGCTGCGAAACTGCGAGACCCGCTGCGTTAGCCTGGGGAATATAGCGCACATACGACGTCGTGACTTGTGTGCCGGGGTCTGTATAGATCAATCGCAGCGCCGGCCAGTTTCCAAACAACTGATGGAAGTAATCATCCACTTCGACTGACAGTTTTTCATCATATGCCTTGAACGGGTGGCGGGCAATCGTGTATGGTAGCGTTGTGACTGGCGCAGTGCCTGTTAATCCCCAAGAATCGCGAGCCTGGTCGTTCAGTGTCGCGTTGCTTTCCTGTTGTAGCGCAGACTGTGGGTCGCTTGAGTTATCAACAAAACCACCATACCCATCATCAACGTTAGTAGAAGACGTACCACCAAATCCATAACTATCCAAATTCAACACAAACAACTGAGTCGAAGGGTTGAATGTAATGTAGGGAGCAGCAGTTGCCACAGCAGGAATGTTAGGGGTAATGTTTGTCGCTGCTGTAATTAATCCCGTAGAGTCGTACGTCCACTGACCCGCGGTGGTGGGCAGAGATGTAGTCGTAACAACTGCAGTGTAGATGTTAGGGGTGAGTGAGAATGCAGAGCCTGGTAATATGTATGTTATGACATCTCCAGCGTAATACGTCTGACCCGGAACCCACGAAGAAAGGATTGACGTTCCGATATCCATCCAAACTGTTGTACTTGAGGTTGGATTTACGCTCGTGTTTGCACGTTGAGCATAGTAAGCACGGCCATTATACGTGACGGAATTTCCAACGGCATATGAAGTATTAGTGGACCAGATGGCAGTGTTGCAGTTTGCAACACACGCGGTCTGAAGCTGGCGCTGAAGACACTGCTCGCTCAACACAGTCGACCCGCTATTATCAAACTCGTCATAGATGACACGCTGAAATGTAGGGTTAATGCACTCGTTGAGAAAATGCTGGTATGAATAGCAGTCAAAATACGAGGGAGATGCAACACCAGTTCCCATCTTGACGTCCTGTTCAGTTGGAATTGTCAGATTCGCGAGATCCTCCGGAACCCACCGCACAGTCTTATACGAATATAGATTCATGGTGGTACGGAATCCAAGCTGGTACGCCCGCGGGGCATACACAGTCACGCTTCCCGGCGGAATCGCAAAGATCGTATTCGGAACAAACCCAAGAAGCTTACACGCCTGCAAAATGCCCTTCTTCGTTGGACGCGTCCCGCTCAAGCCGTTGAGCTGTTGATACGACGACGGAAGTGTAAAGTCTAGATAGATCGTTTCCGTTGTACTTGAATTTACAAATGAATAATACTGCGTCGCCGCCGCTGATCCCGTACCAGACGTACCCACAGTGACAGTTGACAGCGTAGCAACAGAAAAAAGCGTCGTTAGGCGACTTGCTACAATAGTAGCACGCGTGTCGTTTGATGATCCAACCGTAGAGCAATCGAGAAACCCGAATTTCCGCGCACCAAACCCAGTTGCGGGGACTGTCGTTGCAGTGTAAAAGGGAATACACCCAGACGTAGGCCAGGATGCGAAGGTCTGGTCAACTACAGGTAGCACGCAGCTTGTGGTGTCGGTCGTGTAGACAGGTCCAGTCCACGTATACGCCAGACCAGGCTCGGCGCTAACCTCCCAAAACTGCTGGCCATTCTCCGTGATAAGCTTAGAAGGCTTAGGACAGAACAGGGGAATGTCGTTGGTCGTTACCGTGCCGCGCACGAGAGCGACCGTATAATCACCGGTGCTTCCAAGCAATGGCATTAACCGTGTATCGCGGAAGCGCGCATACCGGCCATGAGCGCCGGCGGTCGTGACGCCAGAATCAACACTCGTTGTCACAAGGATGTTCGTATCATAGTGAATCGAGTCGCGCGTCCGGGTAATGAGACCTGAGGAGATGGTCTGGTCATACGTGTTGCCGCCCAGGTCACCCAATCCTCGGCCTCGCTTGTAGTGACTCATGATGACCGCACTCAGAACCACAAGGTCTGGTCGAGATTTGTGAAAGAAGCGACTGGATCGAAGTGACCTATCTAATGCAGCCAGCCGCTTGACCGTTCTTATTAGACACTTCGATCCATTTGTTCCGTGGACTTCGTGACCTTGACGCGCTGGCGCTATAGAATGTCGAAATCACTCCATGACCTGAGTGAATATGCCCTTGGTGAAGATGACCTCCGGAAACTCGTTGGCAATGTCCCTATCTATCGTTACCCCGAGCTTGAGAACATGTCAAGCCCCGAAGAGATGTTTAAAGGGCATGACGCCGTCATTCTTCTTTTTTTGACCGAGGACCAGGATACTGGCCATTGGCTTGCCGTGTTGAACCATCCTGATCACTATGAGGTTTTTGATAGCTTTGGCGTTGCAATCGATGGAAACCGCACATGGCTCAGCAAGGCCGAGCAGTTGGAGTTTGATCAGACAGCGCCCTTGTTAAAACAGTTGCTCGCCAAGGGTCACAAGCCCGTCACACATAACACCACTAAGCTTCAACAGGATGAGTCGGATACATGCGGCCGTTGGGTCGCCGCTCGGATCCTTAACCGAAAGATGCCGTTACCTCAATTCGTGTCGATGATGAAGGGTGGAGCTGGCAAGCCCGACGACACCGTGACGCGGATGATTTATAGTTTATTGGGGAAGTAAGTGGCACACGTAGTCAATCGGGGTTGGGCGCTTAAATGGTCTATTTGAAAACAGACGCACAGTGTATTAGGCTCGTACTTTCTCCTTTGGTACAAATTCACACGTCGGACTACACGCTACACAATGAGCGAGATTTCGAGCGTCGCCGGGACTCGCGTGTCAGTCCTGTCAGCTGCATCTCTTGGAGCGCGCGCACGCGCCTGGCTTTTTTCAGTGCGGACACACAGTGTCAACTACGACCCGCCTCCTATCACCGACGAGTTGAAGGAGCGCGTGACGTTTGCGTGTGGGCAGCTCGAGGCTCCGCCGTCGCCGCAGTTTGGTGCGCGCGAGCGCGCTGCGGATCCCACCGACGACGAATCCAGCCAGAGCAGCTCCGATAGCAGTGATAGCGATTCTAGCAGTGCCAGCAGTAAGAGCGATGGCAGGGATGAGGATCTTACGGTTAAACGCGCTATTCTGTTCAAGGGCTATATTGAGTTTACGGAGCAGGTGCGGCTCGGCGCCGTTCGCCACTGGATTGGACAGGGAGGTGAGGATTTCCGGCCCGCCTTTGTCAAGGATCGCGACCAGCACATCCGCGTGCGCACCAATTCCGACACTCGCTTCCGCTCTAAGATTGATTTGATCGCGCGCCCGCACTGGCAGATCGGAAAAGGTGTGCGGCAAGAGCAGGGCGCGCGCACCGACTTCGAGGCCATCCGTGAAATTCTGCGCGAGCACGGACCCGAGGAGGGTATCCGGCAAGTCGCCGAGCGCTTCCCGGGCCAGTTTATCCGGTACCCCAGCGGTATCACGCAGTTAGCACAGGCAGTGGTGCCACGTGTGCGCGAGGACGCGGGCTTTGAGTTCCGGCCATGGCAGGCGGCCATTGTCAAGATCTGCAAGGGCAAGGCGCACTCTCGGCACATCTACTGGATTGAAGATCCGAAAGGCGCGGCCGGCAAGAGCCGTTTGACCACCTATATGTGCCGCGAAATGAATGCCGTTGAGCTGGACGGCCGCCAGTCCGATGCCGCTTTCTCCTACACGGGCCAGCCCATCGTGCTCTTTGATCTCGCGCGCGCCGTCGACCTGATCACGCTTAAGGATCTCTATATCGTGGGCGAGAAGTTGAAGAACGGGCAAATCTATTCGTCCAAGTACCAGTCGCGGCTAAAGGTGTTTGAGGTGCCACACGTGATCTACTTCTCCAACTCGCCGCCACCCGTTGGCGTGTGGAGCGCGGACCGCCTGCAGCACATCCTGCTGTCGGAGCACGTCCCCTTCTCGGCCGGCAGCCTTGAGATTGAGCCGGCGGAGCCCGAGGTTACGGGCGTCGACCTCTTCAAGCAGCTTTTGGAGGAGGCGGAGGCGGCGCGGGGAAAGAAGCGCGAGCGGGAGGAGGACGAATAGGATGGCGTATAAATTAAACTGTCGTTTAACCTTATACACGCTATGCATCATAATTATCGCACGCTATACCGACGTGGTGTGTGCGGAGGCCGACCCGCGCCAATGCCCTTCGTACTGTGTTGATCTAAGAAGTATTTAATACCCCCAACGATTGGACCCATCGAAAGGTTCATCGGAGACTTCTTCTCGCGGAGCTCAGCCGGCAAGGCCAGGAACGGCCGCGACAAATACCCAAGAACGTCGTTCTTAGCATACACGCGCTGGTTCGCCGTTTCCTCCCGTCCCAACTGTAACGCACCGTTATACGATACGCCCTTGTAGATCAACTTCCGCGAAATCATCAAGTCCAGAATTGCGGCGCCCAGCGAGTGCCCTGCGCCATAGAACACGTCGCCAGCGTACGTGCTCGTTAGCTGGTTTAGAATCGAGAGGTCCTCCTGAAAGCGCGCAGACTGCTCAAGGCGCCCTAGAGCAATTGCGCCATCCGCCACAATATCACGCGCATCCTGTGTTCCGCGAATTCCGACCAGAACAGTATTGTCGCGCTTCCACGCCTTAATTGTCGGGCTTGAGAACACCAAGTTTAACGAGTCACTGATTTCACTCTTAGGATCTTTGGAATACGCCTCCTCAGATGCATCCTTGAACGCCTGGCGGCTAGGCTCGAATGCCATTCAGTCATCACTCGGCGGGTGGAAGTGGACCCTGACCAGACGACGGTGGAGGCGGTGGAGGCCCAGGTGGCGCAGGCGCTGGAGGAGGCGGCGGAGCCGGTTGTGCGGCTGCCATAAAGCTCAGCATAAGCGCGCGCGCCTGGGCATACGCCCCCAGACCCCCGGCAGCCTGTTGCTGCGCACTCGCTTCCACCTGAACCCGATCCGCCCGTCCCTCTGCAGCCGCCCGATCCGCTTCCAGTTGACGGTTAAGAAGCGCGCGATCGCGCTCCGAATCCGCAATTCCATCCATCCCTGCCTGCACGAGCTGCCGCCCAAATGGAATAACCGCGCGATCAATCACCACGCCTGCCGCGTCAAACGGCATAAGAGCAGCCTTCATCATTGCATCAAGCGCAACCCCGCCCGGGCTGTTGATGATTCCTTCGACACCCCTCTGCAAATGCGCCGCGCCCTCCCGTGCCGCTCTCACCTCTCCCGCCACGAATCGACCCGCTGCGCCCGCCGCGCGCGCCGCACCCGCAGCCGCCGAGTCAAACACCCGATCCGCAGCTTGAACGCCCGCCACAACACCTCCCAAGCCCGCATTCACTGCACCGATCGCCATTCCGGGTGCAGCCATCACACCTCGCAGCGCGCCCATTGCCAACCCGGGGCCACGCTGGCGTCCCTGCTCTAGCGCCATATTAAATGCATCGCGTGCGCGCCGTGCGGCTTCGCGCGCAGCCGCCGAACCTCGCGCCTGCATTGCCTCAATCGCACGGTCAACAAGCGCATCGCGAGCCCGTGCGTCCTGGCGGTTTGCCCTTCGAACAATTGACCGTTGACGTGCCCTGTCGCGGCGATCGAGTGCTCGCTTTAACACATCCTCGCGTGTCAAAGGTGCGCGAGGTCTTTTGGGGGGCATTCTAGACACAGGTCGTGTGATTCAAGTCTTGTCTCGTCCTTTACCGCTATCATGGGTTCTGAGCTTGCCATTTCTCGTAGCAGTAAGGATGGGGAGGACAGTGTGTGGGCGTTTCGTGACTCTCAAAAGATCACAGGTACTTCGAATCCGATCATCAACGCGGCGCTTGGGTTGAATACGACTGGTACTGGTACAACGACGATTGGTAGCGCGACTGCTGGTGCACTTACTTTGCTGGGAAACACAAGCATCAACACCACAGGAACACGCACAACGACGATTGGTAGCGCGACTGCTGGTGCAACTTTGCTGGGAAACACAAGCATCAACACCACAGGAACAGGCACAACGACGATTGGCAGCGCCACTTCTGGAACCGTCATGCTTACGGCGCCGACCCTCAGGCTCAACACGACAGGCACTGGTGTGACTCTTATTGGAACCTCTGGACCCGTTACAATTAACTCGACAGCTGCCGGCATCAACACGACCGGAACCGGCACGACGACGATTGGCAGCGCTACTGCTGGGGACGTTACGCTTAAATCGCCGACTATCAGCATCAACACGACTGGGACGGGTACGACGACGATTGGCAGCGCGACATCCGGCACCACGTTTAATGGGGCTGTTGCAGGGCTTAGCACATATGGCGTATTCCAAAACGCATTAGGCGCCGCCACGCCTCTCGCGATCGCAGTAACCCCAACACCAGCACCATTGACGGTCACTGTCGTGTCGGGTGGTGGCCCTTCTGTGAATCCAAGTAACTACGAGATCAATTTAACGAAATCTGGAATCTATCGCGTTGTTGCTAATTTGACATTTTCAAATTCGGGTACAGCTGATTCAGCTGTCGAATGTTTCATTTATTACGTAAGCCCTGTCAGCTCAGACACTCGTTCGTTTCGTTCATTTCCAGTTCGACACCCCATGAGTCCGGCTACTATTGCCTATACGTCGTGTACATACAGCGCTACAATTAACTATACTACGGCTCTGGGGCGACTTCAATTTGTGATGGCTGCACCGACTGGAGCTACTTTAGCGCTGGTTCCACTCACTGATGCGTCTGGTGGTAGCTACCTACCATCTATTGATATAAGCTTTGAACGTATTATTGCGTAACTGTTATGTGCACTTATTAGCCGCCTTTACGATTCCATCGCGCAACGACACCGCCTCGACACACGCTGGCAGAAACTTATCCTTAAAGAATGCTGACGAGGCTGACACGATGCGGCTCGCGTATGAAGGCACAAATGGCACATGTGTCACGAAGAACTGGTGTGCCTGCCATACCACGAACCATGAACGAATGCAAACGGTGTCCGGGTAGCATTCCTTTAGAATGTGAAGACTGCCCTGGATTTGCGGCATGTACTGCCTGGGAATGTTCAACTCATTTTTGTTGGCGTAAGGATGACCCGGACCGGACCGTTGATAGGCTGGGCATTTGTATTCCACTAATGCGACTTCCTTCTCGTCGGGAGACCAAAGTAAGGCGTCAGGCGAGAATCCGAGATATGGAATAGAGCCGCGCTTGTGTGCACTATGCGTTAGCTTAGACCCATCGCTAAAGTAGACGTCGTCGCCCTTGAGCTCGCTTGTGGCGTTGAGCTGCTCGCAGAGAAATTGAACGAAAGCCTCCTCGGCGTGCTTCTCGTGCTGCGCGCCCCACTCCGTAAACGAATTTCCGGTGAATGCGTTCTGTTTAGGATAGGTCTTGCTAGTTAACAGCTTGGCCTGGCTAAAGGTCGGGTTCTCATTGCTCGCGCTCGCGAACTGCGAGGCGGTCACCGCGAAGCGCCGCGCCGCGTGCCACTCCTCGCTGCGCTGCGGGCCACCCTCGGCACTCATGTCCAGCGCAGGCTTGGCAACCTTGTCATAGATGACCTCCGGTGTCACCTCTATAGGCAGTGTCGAGCGGAAGCGTAAGAACGTCTCGTCGTCCTCTTCCCACGGCATTCCGCGCGTGCGCTGCTCGCCAGGTTGAGGCAAGTCAATTAACTCGTAAGCAGAGTGCGCGATTGGAGTTGCCATGGCGGGCGAAGTCTCTAAGGGAGCTAAGCCAAACTTTGATTCGCTCGTAACGGAATTCGCGAGGGTAATAAGACGCATTGTTGGCAGTGCACGAGTCCCACGCGTGCGCACCGCCTTCGTTGCTAGACACTTCCCTGGCATTTCGTAGGCTCAGTTGACCGGTGTCGACCGATGCGAGCTTACTCGTCGAACTCGAAAGGCGCCTCCGGGCCGATTTTGCTCGTGCGCTGCAGCTCGGCGCGGTCAATCACCGCCGCGCGCTCCATGCGGTTCTGGAAGGCGCGCTGCTCCTCCGCCGCCGAGCCGCCCGCACCCTGGCCCGCGCCCGCCGCCAGCGAAGCCGAGCGCGAGAAGAAGGACGGAACCTTGCGCGGCGCCCCCGCCGCCATCAGCTTCTCCATGCTGATCTGCTGCATCTCGCGCGCCTTCTCAATGTCCGCGCGCACCGTCACCATGAAAGCCTTCTGGCCCTCCGTCTCCCCCGCCTCGTCCTCTTCGGACATGGGCGCGCCAGTGCGCATGCGCTTGTGGTCGTGCATCGGCATGGGCGAAGGGTCCGCCGCCTTGGCGTTGGTCACGCTCGTCATGGCCGTGCCGGAGTCGTCGAAGGCCTGGATGTCGTCGTAGAGCGCGAAGCCCTCCGGCGCCGCCGCCGACGAGGCCGCGGGCGCCTCGGCGTCCTCGTTCTGGTACTCGAGCACGATGGTGTCCGCCACGAGCGCCAGCGAGGCGCCCCCGCCCGGCGCGAGCGCCCAGTACGCCGGGCGCAGCGTCAGGTAGCGCATCACCGTCGTCTCCGGCCGGATCTCGCCCGGGCCCACGTAGCGCACGCGCTGCGCGCCCACCGGCACGATGCCCTTCACCGGCAGCGTCGAGCGGATGATGGGCGTGAGCGTGCCCGCGCTGTTCGCGTAGCCGTCGACGAGCTGGAAGCACGTGGCGCCCTGCGGCAGCGGCGACGTGCGGCCCACCCACTCCACGCCCGCCACGTAGCGGCCGTTGGAGCCGTCCTTGACGATAAGGTCGGCGATCTCGCCCACGCGGCCGTTGATGCGCACCGTGATGAAGGCGTCGTACTGCGGCTCGCCCTCCGGCGTGCACGGCGCGAGGTTCTTGTACTTGAGCGCGATGGCCGAGTTGTCGCGGCCGATGTAGTCCGCGTCCGCCTGGCTAAAGAGCTTGGTGCGGTGCGTGATGAGGAAGGACTTGAAAAAAGTGTCGAGCTTGGACAGCGACTCCCAGATAGGCTTGTTGATCTGGATACGCGTGGTGAGCTTGCCGCGGCCCTTGCCCACGCACTCCGCCACCGTAAAGCACTCGTACGGCGTGCGCACGCTCTTGATGGCGAGCGGCTTGTCGGACGCCGAGAGGAACTTGAAGGTCGAGCCGCGCGTCACCATGTCGACGTAGCCGAGCTTCTCGTCCTTGGCCGGCGGCTTGATGCTGATGAGGCGCGACCAGTCGGCCGGCAGCCCCGGCAGGGGTGTCACGGTCAGCTGCGACATTTTTTTCTGGCACGAGTGGCACACGTGGACCGGTCGGAAAATTCGAGGAAAGTCAAGGAAGAGGCTTTTGGAGTTGTGATTTAAAATGAGAGCTCAAAGCGCAGCGCGTCAGCTTAAGGCGGGGTCGGGAATCGCTACCCTCTATACCTTTGACTCGGTCTCGCTAGAACCGGGGTCGGGGGGTGCTCGGATGGACAGGCCTTTCACCAGTGTCTGGGGTGGCGCCTCCGTAACGACGGATGGTGTCGTTTGCTCAATGTCGAGCGACGTTACGCAAGACTTCCCGCAGCACACCGTTCGCACTCGATGATGGTTTGCAGCATTACATGCCGGATACACAAACCTAACGAAGATCATTGCCACAACAGAAAAGGCAACCCCGATTCCACCACCAGTCAATACTGTGCTTGGGTCGGACATTCGTGGAGAGAAAATGACTTACAAGCTTCGGAAGGCCCCGCGGCAGAACAAGTATTGGGTCATCACCACTTCCACCGGTAAGCACCATAGTATGATGCCTTTGCCGAAAGAGGAAGCCGAGGCCCACATGAAAGCCATGTATGCCAATGGCGGCATGCACGGCGGCGACATGCAGGGTGGCGCGCGCACGACCGTTGCCGCGCTTACTGGCGTTGCCACGAATCCCAGCGCCACGCTACAGGAGTTTAAGGGATTCTTTGAGGATCTCGCGGGCATCTGGAATGGCGGCGACGTTGCGGGTGGACTTCGAAATAACGGCAAGAGGGCATTTGCCACGCTTATCAAGTATTTGCCGTTGGCCGGTGCGCCTGGATATGCTGCCGCTACGGCTCTTGAGAAGTTGAAGATTGATTCCATTATTAACCTTTTAGCTACGCTTATTGATCTTATCACGGGTAGGGCAACTCTGCCGCAGCTCTTTGAGGCTCTTAAGGAGTTCATCGGTAACATCTTTGACCTCGTGAAAGACTTTGCAACGAATGTACTCCCTGTAATTGGAAACGCCATTGTTTCGGGACTCACCAGTGTTGGCGATACGATTGTTGAAGGCCTGGATCCTCGTCTTAAGGCTGAAGGTGAAGCGCGTCGAAAGAACGATCGTCTCGCCGGCTCTGAGCGGCAGTATGCTGATTTGATAATCAGCAGACTCAAAGAGGCTGCCGAGCGTACATTTAAGGCACCTAAGGTTTTGACTGAAGATCAAGCTGAACAGAATCGGTTGGCCGGTAAGAGCGAAACGTCAATTGTCAACGTCGACAAGTACAATTTTGAAGCAACTGAAGCAATGAATGCCGCACTTTACCCACCAGGTGTCGTGAATCCATTTGCCGGCAGACCCGACCAGGAGACAAGCACAGAGGCACGGAATCAGGCAAACCGAATTGCTGCAGCCAAGAAAAGATTCCCGGAAGTTCCATATTGGCTTTGGCTTCGTGGTCACATGCCTCCAGAGTGGAACGACTTTGCGAAATACATTCCTTCCTGGACGAAGGATGAGTTTTACGCAAAAGCTACAGAAGGAGGTGGCTATGGCGCGTCGTCAGAGTATCAGACATTTGTTGATACCTTTGAAGACAAGCTGAAAACGTACACCTCTGAAAAGTTCGAAGCACTGCAAATTAAAAGTGGGAACCTTGATTATATTCAGATAGCAAGAGGTAAGCTCATCAAAAAGCTTTCCGCTGAGCTTGGTTATAACCTTCCCGAGTACGGCCGTGATCTTGTAGAATCTGATTTTGCATATACGGGCGAGGACCTTACGTACGTCTACTCAGCGGCATATTCCAAGTATCCTCAGAAGGACTCAAGTGACAAGGCACCCCCTACCCCTGGTAAATCAAGAGATGTTGCCAACCCTCCGGTGTTTCCTAACTACAGGATTTTGCAAGGCGTAACACCCGATGGACAGCAGATTCTCAAAGAGTCAGCCATGGACAGTCATACTAAGATTGATTCGCTTTTCAAGGTTCTTGTCTGGAACAACGCGATGGAAAAGCTTCAGGATGGCCCTAATGAGTTTCTGGCTACGACGAAGAGAAAGCCCATTCTTCTTCAGAAAATCAACAGTCTTCCCGGTGGCACAGCTTATCTAGCAGCTAATAACTACGAAACCACGCAACCTGAGCAGTCAGCAGGTGGTCCAGCGGTTAATACAGGGACAAAAAACGTGTACGTGGACGACAGGCCAGCAATGAAACAGAGAGAGGCTGAGTATAACGCGGCACAAGAAGCTACGCTCGCAAAGACTCTGCGCGAGCGGCCGGAAATTCAGACCGAATTGTCCAACGCGGAAAGGGAGGTGAGTGCTATTCAGAGATTTACTGGAAGTACATTTTCAGATTATACGCCTCAGCACGAGCTTGGACTCATTCCCTACAACCCTGACAACATCTCATGGAAGAAGTATCCATTTACTGACATCAAACCCGGCGTCAGAGATTCCACCGAGCCAAGGCGATCTCAAGAAACGAATAAGCTAAAGTACCCAGCAACGAACGCGACCGCGTCTGGAAGCGGTATGTCGGGAGGGTCTATGCTCATCGAGCACGCTGTTAGGTACCACCCGCATAAGCGCATGCGCGAGAACCACGACAGTCGCTTTTTTATGTGAAACTCTAATCGTTAAGCATCTCCATCTTCGTGAAGTCCGCGTCCGTCACCTCCGCGCACGCCCGCCCCACCGCGTTCATCAAATCAAAGTTGATCCGCGGAATGTTCTGAGGGTCTGACCGCTCCTCGCCACTCTCAAAGCGCGGCTTGAAGTCCAACCAAGACCGGCACGTGTAAGGCGGCTTGCTGTTAGACTTGGTCAGGATAACGCCAAACATAACGACCATCGGCTTCTCGTTCTCCATGTCGTCGCTAAGCTTCTCGGTGAACTTGACAAAATGCGCCAGGTCGTTGATGTCAAGATTCTCACAGTTGCTGGAGCTGAGGATACTGGTGCTCACGCCCATGGACACGTCACGGAATCCATGCCACTCGCCATACTGCTTGGCCGCCTCGCGGGCCGTCGTCACGAGATACTGCACGCCACTCACCAGGAGGAGACGCATCTCCCGCATGTCCTCCGAGGTCAGCGTGGTGTGAGGCATTGTGGCGATTGTAGGCTGAGTGTGGATTGATGTGACCGGAAGATTAACACACTTGAAAAAGTTTGCTTCGGCTTCAAGATATGCTTCGTAGAATGCAATCACGAAACGGTCTTTAGCCTTTAGACGGCGATAGGGTATCATCTAGGAGCGGCGCGTGCGCATGAATGCCAGCAAGGCTTGCAGGGCGTCTATATGTCCGTTACGCAGCGCCTCGTATTCTAACGCCTTGTCGTTCTCGCCACGTGCAAAATAAAGGTCACGCTTGACACGCACTTTCTCAATCTCGTCGTGCAGATCAAGCATGTAGGCTAGAGACGACTCATCAAAGAGCTCGCGTCGGTGAGACGGGTGTCTCGGCTCGGCAAACGTAACCCTCCGCATTTTTTATGGAATGGACGAGAACGAGGCCGCGTGCCGAAACGCGCTACGGATACGCGACCCCGGTCTTGAGTTTTTTCAGATGGCTGAAGAGTGTGACAAGGCTGGCACCTTTGACACGGCTATTGCGAACCTGCGCAACATGCTTGTGGAGGCGGCGCGGCGCAACGACGCTAAGTCCAGTCATTTGTACACGCGCGCCTTCATCGCATTCTTAGCGTACAAGGAAGGTCACTACGCCGTCCGGCCCGCCGCGCTCACACTGCCCGCCGCCGCGTTCGAGCCGCCCACATAGTTAGGGTCGCCGTGGTGGTAGTTGAAGCCCTTGAAATCCGGATCGTTAATGCCCGGCGACTCGAGCGCGGGCATGTCGATCGCGTCCAGCGCGCCCGACTTCTTGACCACCTCGCTCGAGCGCCACAGCGCCGGCGGATCCGGGATCTCCACCTCGAAATCCGTGAAGCCTGCACCCTTGAAGTCGCGCATGTTCTTCCACGCGTGGTAGACCGTGCTGAGCGACCTGAGCTCGTTAAACAGCCAGAGCGGCGCGATGCAGAAGCCCGTCTCCGTGCGCCAGTACTCCCAGCCCGCCTTCTCGAAGAGCGCGTTAATCTCCACGTGCAGCTCCAGCGACTCCGACAGGATGCGCGACAGCGTCTGCGGCGCGAACTCGAAGCGCAGCTGCCACGGCACGAGGCGCGTGGGGATGTGCTTGTCCGTTAGCTGCGCTAGGTTCTGGTAGGCCGCCACGTGCTGAAACGTGTTCCACGGAATCGAGTCGTCAAAGTCCGCCGGAACGTCCAGCGTGAAGGTCTTGAAGAAGTCCGTTGAGTTCATGATGGAGGACATGAAGGCGGTGCTCGTCGCCTGCGGCAGGATGTGCTTGATCCACAGCGCGCGCACCGCGTCGCCGCGCTTCGCCGCATGCAGGGTAGCGATGCGACTAATGCCAGACGTGACACCGGCGAAGTCATTCGGGTTCGCGATCGTCAGGTATGGAGCCGACATTGTAGACTGACGCACGGGTGACGGTGGTACAAAAAGACGTCTTATGCGGTTTTTGGCTTATCCTCCTTGGACAAATCGACTGGCTTGACTTCATCCTCGACGTCCGACGAGAGGTTGGAAACCGGGGTTGGGGTTGGGGCGGATGCAGCTGACACATGCTTCATGGTTCCATGAATAACGTCGCCAAACACCTCGGCCACATCACCCGTCAGGTCAATCAAGTCTGCCGTGATTTCCTTGCGATGCCCGACACAGTATAAGATCGTGCGCTCAATGCACTTCGTAACCAACGGTCCAACCACAGGTAGCATGCGTACGGCGAGAAGGATCATCCCCCATGTAAGAACAAACCCAATAAATGCCTGCTGAAGCTTATGCGATTCGTGAGCCACCCACTTAAACGGACTCAAAAAGAAAGTAGGCGCCGGCGTCGGGCTAGGCGTAGAGTCAAAGAACATAAAGAACTCATCCATATTAGAAGCAACAGTAGACACGGTAAGCCTACGTTGGTCAAACGTCGACAGAAATGCTCAAGATTGGCGAGTTTAATAAGAATGACACAACGTGGCAACCCATTGCGATTCTGCATTCAAGGACCAGTCCCAGGGATGGCCTTACCCTGATGATTGACTCGTCCAAGCGGTCAATTGCTCCGACGCGCGACCTCGTTCTACCCCAGGGTGAGTTTCTCGCTCTTGAGCCGACCAACCTTGAGAAGGGTCGTGATGTGATTATGGTGGGTGGCAAGTCTGGCAGCGGTAAGAGCCATACCGCCAAGAACTTTGCGATCCGATATCATGAGCTGTGGCCCAAGCGTGTCATCCGCCTCATGAGTTTCTTGAAGGAGGACGAGACTATCGATGCCCTCAAGTTTATCGAGCGCGTAACGCCCACCAAGCTCCACGACGACGAAAAGGCTACAACGCTAAAGACCTATGAGAACTCCCTCACAATTTTCGACGATATCGAAGGCTTCCAGCACGACGACCCGGATACCCATTCCCTGCTCCAGCAGATCATTGACATGATTGCCACGACCGGTCGCCACACCTCATCTTCTTTGCTTGTCGCGTCCCACCTCTTAACGGATTATAAGAGGTGAGTCCAAGAGGGAGAGAGAGAGAGTTTTCGAGACATGTCGATACGCCTGGCGAAAAAAAGTTAACCTGACAAAAACGAGCTCAAAAATAACTTACCAAAAAAGTGGATCGAAGTGACCTATAGTATACAGCCAGGCGGTCTGGCTGTACTTATATGTCACTTCGAACCACTTTTTGGGTAAGTTATTTTTGAACTTGACTTTTGACGTAATCTCACACCACACTTTTTTCGTCACCTCAATCCCCCGACCCGCAGGACTCGTCTCTTTTTGGGGGAGGCGCAGAAGTTCGTTCTCTTTCCGAACGGGTGCTCTATGAAGCAAATGACGAACCTGCTCGGTCTTTACGGCGGGTGTGATACGGATGAGCTCAAGCGGATTCGCAAGCTTCCTAGTCGCTGGGTCTGTTTGAGTACAACCTTTCCGTCACTAGTGATCTACGAGGGTGGGTGCTATCTCCTTCACGACGATAAGGATCCTTCAAAGCTCGTCCCTGCCAAGCGGCAGCGCACGGAGCTCACCAGTAGCGAGGGCACAGAGGATAAAGGTGAGAAGTCCGAAGAGGAGGATACCGGCTACTAGGCTATGAGTGAAGACTGTGTTACCCGTTTCAAGCGCGTCCGCCACATCACTCGCCAGCCACGGGCGCCGCCTGCGAGATGGGATCCGTCGGAGCCTCGACGACAACGAGCGAGTCCTTGGCGGAATCAGCCTCAGAACCGGCCTTGCTGCCCTTGACACGCTGGCGGCTCGCGCGCGCGTACTCGCGCTCACGGCGACGCCGCTCATCGCAGCGATCGCACGGCTTAGGCTTGCGGGCACGGGTAGACTTGGGCTTCTCGAGCTTCTCCTCCTCAACGGGCGGGAGCGTACCCACGGCAAACTCAGCAGCCGGCGCAGAGTCGACGGGCTGGGTCGCGTCGATCGACACGGGCTGATCGGGAACCACCTTAGCAACAGGTGTCTTCTTGACGCGCGGCATTGTGACTTTGGTTAAAAGGAATAGTAAACTTAAGTTTTGAACGGAGTCTACCACGCCTTACAGCTCCAATACCTCGCCTTAAGCTTCATTGGTGCGGAGTCAGTTGGTAGTTGGTTCCCCCCGATCGACTGTGGGTGTCCTGAACGGTACATTAAGCTTCATTGGTGCGGAGTCAGTTGGTAGTTGGTTCCCCCCGATCAGAGGCGCGGCTATGGTCACTGTTAAAAAAAAGTCGTACCCCCTGCATCGAAGCTTTTCCCTTCTAAGAAAGGTTCACTGCATGTGGGTCGTACCCCCTGCATTGAAGCTTGTTAGAAGACTCAAGTAACAAAAAAAATCCTTCGATGCAGAGGGTCGGCTGGCGGCCGTTGGGCAGTTGGTGGACGGGCAAAAAAATTTAGTGTGTGCAACCTAGTCCACCTCCAGCTCCAGCAGGTCCGCCACGTTGGTGTCGCAGTCAACTCCCTCTTGACTCTCGAACCAATCCTTGAGTCTTGACTTGAAGTCGGACGCCTCCTCCGGCGAGGCGGTGGCTAAGTCCTCCTTGATGATGTTGAAGGCGATCTTGTTCTGGTGTAAGGCGTGGTAGACCAGCGCCGGGCACACCTTGGTGACGGCCAGAAGCTCGGTCATGTCGAGTGGGAAGAAGGTGCTCCACAGCCAGTCCATCTGGTCGTCCTGCTCGGGCTCCGGAAGCACGTCCGGGTCTACCGCGCAGGCCATCCAGATCATCCAGAACTTATACTTGCTAGGCTCGTCTTCCATGTAGTTGAAGAGCTTGCTGTACATGTTGGTCTTGCCGTCGAGCTGGCCCTTCTTGAAGTCTTCGTTGAACATGACCCAGGCCTCCTCGCTCTCGGACGCGTCTCTGAGCTTACCTAGCAGCTGGTGCCAGGTGGGCTTGAGAGGGTGAAGAGGCGGCATCTTGATGGTTAGCTTGTCAGTCTGCGCAGGGAGCAAGGAAAGAACGAGTCAGAGACGAATTCTTTTTTTGCCCGCTTACCCACCTCCCATAGACGCGTTCACATGATAGTAGCATCCCATGTCCCCACCCTTTAGTTTCTCAGGCCAAAGGGATAAGGGCTCTACGGACTTACTTATGGCAATGCCATATCATGCTACTACCGTCTATGGGAGTTATTTCACTGTGCTACTGCCCACCCCCGATACACATGCGGTCGATTCGGTATATGTACGTGTCGCTCGTCAGCTCGTCGTCGGCGACGCCGCAGTGAAGGATTTTGTGTAAGCTTCTGTGTAGACTCAGTCTTCTAACGTTTCCCTCTAACTGTAAGCTTTCTTAGAAGGGAAAGCTTCAATGCAGGGGGTACGACCGAACTTTTTTTTGTCCACTGGTCGGGCAAAAAAAATGCCACCACCCCAGTTTACCGTACCTTTTTGCCACTCGCGCAGGGCTCATGAGAGGGCAGAAGGGTGATCAGTCCTTTTGTCTTCATGCGATAACGCTGTAAGTGTAACGCAGCTCAAAGGCCTTTGGGTGGAGGCAACCATCAGAACCTGATGCCTAACTCTTAGAAGCGACTATCCTTGCAAAGGCAGGGCGAGACCTGGCAGAACTCGGGGATAGACACAGACCCGTTAAGGTCTTAAACCGCTAAGATGCTATCAAATTCTAATTATCAGTATCCCAGGTACCACGCCCGGGAGCTCCTATACACACTCCAGTCGATTCGGTATATGTACGTGTCGCTCGTCAGCTCGTCGTCGGCGACGCCGCAGTGAGGGATTTTGTGTAAGCTTCTGTGTAGACTAAGCCTTCCAGAGTTTCCCTCTAACTGTAAGCTTTCTTAGAAGGGAAAGCTTCAATGCAGGGGGTACGACCGAACTTTTTTTTTGTCCAGTATATGTACGTGTAGCAATGAGCCACCGACGTCTGCCGACCACTGCCAAGTGGTGGTGGCTGCGCTGGCTGTTACCCGGGGTCTTAGGCGTGCCTAACCCGCGCGCGCGCCACGCTTGCGTTCGCACTAACTTTATAGGCGGGCGAAGGCTTCAGTCGGATAGCTGGCTCGCGCGCCCGTACGCGCGCCGCGGCCAGCCCATTCCGTAGGCGGCAAAAAAAAAAATATTTGACCACAGTGG
>Ga0208923_1000086_pt1 | contig 22835 bp, 30 predicted proteins | sample ColrivemetaGS575_FD_187620 | JGI IMG/M metagenome (GOLD analysis project Ga0208923, IMG submission 187620) | Estuarine microbial communities from the Columbia River estuary - Freshwater metaG S.575 (SPAdes) (version 2) | ecosystem: Environmental > Aquatic > Marine > Intertidal zone > Estuary ...
GTGAATGGCTTGTTTTATGACCATTTTCGTATGATCACGAAATTGATTTCGTGATCAAGTTTTCCCTTAGTTCACGCAAATGCGTTTCCCTTAACTAAGGGGGTTCCTTAGTTCACGATGCTGGACTTATTTGCCGTGATTCATTTTCGTTGCCCAACTTGGAGAAAGAGGGTCTTGAGGTTTTTAATTAAGATTTTTGTGTCCTTAATATCAAACACTTCTGATCTTATTTTTTCGCCATGAGAATGAACATATGCTAGTAAAAATGTTTCCCACGATCTTTGACATGGTGTTGTATATATTAATTTCGCTGTGGGTGCTGACATCAGATGTTCATTGAACCTGGAGTCCATTCGTGATGTGAAGCCAGCCTTGATTCTTCCGCTAGAAAATTCTGGAACTAATAAAATTAGATAGAAGAACCCATCATCAGAAATCTTTTCATTAACCGCTTCATCCTCCTTGTTTACGGATGTTCTTCCACGCATTAGCTCACGAAACAAACTGTACTGGGTGCTGTCCATGACAGAACAAAAGTGTCCTTTGTCCGCTTTCATTCTAGTAAGCGGTTTCATTTTCTTTTGCTTAATGAATGTTTCTATGTTTCTACGGATGGTTGTATATGCTAAGTCAAGGTCAGCAGCGATGTCCGTGAACGACCAAAAGTTTTTGTCATCCATTATATATACCTTGAGCCGAAAGAAAAGAGGGTCTTAACGAACCCTCTTAGGCTAACAGTATACATGATTATATGGTGTTTTTACTAGTGGAATCGACCATTGCTATCCTTTCTCCGATCCATTTAATCACAGGTACACACATTGAATTTGCCATTGCCTTGAACCTATTGCCATCTTTTGCCCCAGGGATGTTAGTGTAGTTGTCTGGGAATCCCATAAGCCTTTCTATTTCAAGTGGAGTTAATCTTCTGACCTTTCCATCAGGTTGAACTATTATTCTTCCAGAATTGTAATCCTGACCATTGATTCCACCTCCCATATGTGCCCCATCAGATATACAATTGACTGGACTTTTTACCCATGCTCCACAGTAATTGCATCCATTGATTTTAGGGGTCTGATGAAGTCCTGTTGACCAATCTTTACAGAATGGGCATTCAAAATCTTCTGAACATGAACATCCACAATCGTTCCAATCCATTTGATGTTCTTTGCACATTACTCCACTATTGTAGTCATTGCTTCGTACAAACGCTGTGGAAGCTTTTTGTTGCTTTGATCGCTCCTCCTTATGAATCCTTGACAGGCAAGCTTGCTCAAATAAAACTTTGTATCCACTTGTTCTGTCTGAATGATGCCCGATAAGGAAGACTCTTTTTCTTCTATGGGGCAATCCGAAGTGTTGAGCGTCAAGAACCCGCCAGCAGAGATGATACCCGAATTCAGCCAGCGACCTGATGAAGGAACCAAAGTCTCTTCCTCCGTTAGCCGATAGGACTCCCTGCACATTTTCCCAAACAATCCATCTTGGTTTTCTATCCCGCACCAATTCACAAAACTTGTAAACAAGTCCGCCTCTTGGATCTTCTGTTCCCCTTCTGAGGCCAGCGAGGCTAAAGCTTTGGCAAGGAGTTCCCCCGATAAGTATGTCGATTGCTCTGGGAATTTGCCAGTTTGAATGTCCATTTATGTCTCCAAAATTAGGGGTCTGAGGGTATTTCTGTTTTAGTAAATTGCAGCAAAAATTATCGATTTCTGAATATCCTATAGGCTCAAACCCAATAGAATTCCAGGCAACAGTTGCTGCTTCAACGCCAGAACAAACTGAAAGATAGTTCACGATTTATCCTTATTATAATAATCAAACTTAAGCTTTTCGTATTTTCGTACAACAGTTTTTAATGAAAGCTTGGTATTGTTTAAAGTTGTTCGCAATGCATTTAACTTTGCTTTAACTTCCTTTAGTTCATCCCTTAACTTTTTAAGCTCCGCAGCACCTCTTGCTGATAAGTTTAAACTTTTTGTGTGGCATAAATTGCAAAGGTCTTTATAGCCATATATCTTGATGATATGTTTACCGCATTTAGAGCATTCAATAGGTCTTTTCATATTGCTTCCTTGATAAGATTTTCACCCTACAGATTTGGTCTATAGGGTGAAGAAAAAAGGGGTCTACTTATCTAGATCGTAATGGCTCCAGCCCATTTCGTCAGAATAGATTTTGTGATGAATTTTCATCATGTCTTTGGGGGTAGCATTGCACCCTTCAATGATTGATGTTCTTCCTTCATCCTTACATCGTTCATCAGCTAAGATTGCTGCAATGTACCTGACAATGTAAGCTTCAGAAGCCTTTAGGGTAATTTTTACAATACGATTTGGATCGTAATCAGGATGGCCCTTTTCAACAATTTTAGAAGCAGATTCTGTAGACATGGTTAATTCCCTTTCAAAAGAATTAAAACTTTTGGATGCTCCCAAAGCGGGAGGTTATCCATTCAAAAACAGGGTCTAATCATAAATCAAAGTTATCGGAGTTCCATTTATACGGTATTACCTTCCACATATCTAGCCCAGCAGCATCATTTGGATTTGGATGCGTCTTTGGGCAGAACTGCCAGGATGTAATGATCACACCACTAACAGAAATGTCATGGTCTTCCATCATTGACATCATAATTATTTCTGGGCCTAAGCCTTCATAATCCTCATTATTTCGATCTTCTTCCTCTACCTGCAATAGCAGGTATCCTTCCACATCTTCAACGCAAATTGAATGCGAAGGCAATGGGCCTCTAGCTAATGCGTTGGGATAATCGCCAGGGTCTTCCCAAACTGATGTGATAACTTCCAAAGTGTTTTTAATAATCTTCATTTTGCTCCCCTTTCATTGGTTGCAATAGTTATTCGTTACAAGTCTAAAACAATTATACACATTCCATAAAATTTTATGACAGTTTTTCGGGCGGGTATTTTTGCCCCCTAGTTCATTGGGAAACAGGGTCTACCTATTTTCCTGGCAACAATACCTCTAGTTAATATTCTTTCAGGTTCAATTGCTTCTACATCTGTAAGGATGTAACCAACTTTGGTTCCAGCGTCTTTGATGTAATAGGGGGAGTCAGGCGAAACCCTATGCAATTCATAATCAGCGTCAAAAGATTGCCGATCATAATAGATAAAGCTTCCTGATATGGTTGCGAAGCCTTCCAGCGTTGCAAATAATCCTCCAGTTCTGATTAGACCTACCCTTTGACCGATATAGGGGTCTAAGCTAGGAGTGTTCCTCGTTTCGATTGTTTTCTTGCCTGACAGGATTTCGCCAATGAAGTCCTGATGTTTACAGTTGATATTGATACCCATCATATTGCACATCCTTTCGTTAAAAAACAGGGTCTAAATGGTTTGAAAACAGGGTCTAACGGTGGCTATATATTGCGTGATATTGCGTTTTGTGCCAAGCACCAGCAGGGGTTTCATTAGTGTAAGGATAACCAATTCCCCTACGGTTTGCCCTTCTCCACAAAACAACCTTACCTCCCCTAGGCCCGCATTCAACCCGCTTATCCAAGTAGCATCCACGAGCATAGGGATAACCAATTTCTGAATTAACTTTTACAAACTTTGCATCAAGGGTTGTGATAGTGATAAATCTGTCTCGAATGTTCATCATAATTGCTCCTAATAGTTAAATTTTTGGCCCTAAAGATACGATCCATAGGGCATAGAAAAACAGGGTTGGGGGTTGCTTGGTTTAATTAAAGCAGTCCATTCATTACACGAATATACAAATCCTGATTAGCTAAATGTGTTTCCAGTACACATTTAATGTATCCACGCTTTAATGATTTAGGTGCATGATGCACCCGCTTATTCCAAAGCTTTCTGATTACAGATAGATTAGATGTCATGCAGTGCAATCTACCAACCCGATTCTTAATTGACCATTCGTTGTCGTATGACATTAATTCAATTGGCTTATCTTTATTTATTCGTAACATGATCCAAATCCTTTCCAAAAAAAATGATAAAATTTTAAACACACATTTGCCAAGCGAACACACCAAAAAATTTTTACGCTATAGGATTTTACCCCTATAGCATTGGGAAATAGGGTTGCCACCTAGTCTAATCTTACCTTTAGTTCTTTGGTGTATGGCTTATCTGTAATGAAATAACCAATAGGGCCAAGGAAGTAAGCGGGCTTGATTCCTGTTACAAAAAACAATCCCTTATCATCTTCCATAAAAGTCCAAACCCTATTAGTTTTTTCCATTGATGATACATATTCAACCTCTTCGCCATATGTCTCAAACATACACCCATTAAGTGATGCATTATCATCAATATGATTCTCAACCATAGTAAACATCGAATCAAACTTATCTTCGCTAATAGTACGCATAATAAACCCCTTAAAAGTTTTTGCCCAGTTCGTTTTACCCCTATGCCCATCAAAAATAGGGGTTAGCCTATTTGCCTTGCAATTATACCCCTACTTGAAACAAGTTGTGGTTCTATTGCTATTACATCTCCAAGGATGTAACCTACCTTGATTGATGATTCTTTTATGTAATATGGCGAATTGCAACCAACCCTATGAGCTTGATAATCATAGTCAAAATACTGCTTGCAATTGTACACAATATTGCCTGTTATCGTGGCAAAGCCTTCAAGAGTAGCTTTACCTTGGCCAGTACGAATTAACCCGATTCTTTGCCCTATGTAAGGGTTTAAACTAGGTGTGTTTCTTGTTTCAACTATTTTTTCCCCGCTCAGTATTTGAGCGATAAAGTCTTGATGCTTGCAATTGATGTTAATTCCCATCATCGTATAAACCCTCAAAAAAATAGGTAATGAAACGAACTGGACGCAATTTAATCTCGATTAAATAGCTTTTTAAATACTGTTTTTTTAGCGTTGAATATATCAGTAGCTGATTCTAATAGCTGATAAAATGGCATAGCTTTAATTAGAATTTCGTTTGACTCATCATCGTAAGCTATTATCGTTACCATATCATTAGTTACTTTAATGCTTATGTTATTTAATCCATCAAGTTCGGGGTTAAAGTATTCAAGTTCGATAACTTGATTAGCTTTTATTTCATGCGTGATAGTATCCATGCTCGAGACTCCAAATAAGGTATACCGATTCTAAGCAAGGCAAAATACCTTGCCTATTGCCTTAAGCCTTGACTATCTGACTAGATAGCAAGGCAATAAGGTTTAAGGGTTTAATTAATCATTCAAACAATGTTTTTAAATAATCTTGTATGCTATCGTATGTTTTTAATGTTTTTAACTTGTCATATATTGGGTACGATAATAAACCTTGAAAATATCTATATTCTATATTTTCATTGGTATCTACCTTGCAAACAATAATACCTAGGTTATTTTCTTGAACTTTGTAAATAAACATTGGTTTAAGACTCCAAATAAGGTTAAAAAACAGGGAAAAAACAAGTAAAGAAACGAACTGGAAACAATTTTAAACTAATGAAAGAACAAACCGCTTACTCGCACCATGTGCGTTGATATATACATTTTTGCCTTTATTCTTTTCGTTACCATTACATAAGCCACAGTCTTCGCATTTACGGCCAATAGAATCACTTAAGCAGTTAATGGCATTCATATCATTTATTTTGGCTATTTTTTCATCATGTGGAACAACTATAAAAGATCGATATCCAATTGCATTAGAATCATTTACATTGGTTTTGCTATCGCATGACGCCATGACAATATTTTTAAAGTTTGGATCGATCCAAGGTTTATTCCATTGATGAGTATATCCTGTTTTTCCATCGAATTTAGGTAAGAAATATTCCCATACTCGAAGCGGAACAAAAGCCGGATCTCCATATGTGCCAAGACGGATCATTCTTTTATTACCATTCTTATCTAACAACCTAACATCATGTTTATGTGGATTGTATTTGGGATAATTTCCTTTAATGTAACTTTTATAAACTTGCAAAACCCCTTGACCAACATTCACATAACAAGTGCGTTTCCATTCAATTTTACCAGTTTTTTCATTCTTAATAAATCTTCCACGATGAATACAATCACCACATATTGCAGAATCTTTGCCATTCTTTAAGGCTTCCAATGGATTAACATCCTTACGAATAATGTAAGTTTGAACCATGTTGCCGGTCTTTTTATTGCTTGACCTAATGATCATTATTACCACTATAACTTTATTTTGGTAGACAATGTATCCGCTAGGTTTATTAGACTTTTTAACTGTTTTCTTTGCATTAATAACCATTACAAAACCCCTTATAAAAATATTGTGTGAAAAAAAACGCAACTTGTAAACAATACTAGTTATTGCTGATAATCCCTTGATTATCATTCACTTCTATCATTTTACCTAATACTTGATGCAACTTAGCACGTTTGATTGCTGATAAAAAATGGCCTTTAACATCATCAACAATGAATACTAGTTTATCAGTTTTAATGTCATATACTTGGGTATGCCCAATGCATTCTAATACCATGTAATTGCCTACCATTTTATTTTTATACTTCTTCATTTTATGTCTCCAGCTCGATTAATTGCCTAGGATTGATAGTAAAAAAACTACGATTGTAAAGTTTATAATTCCTACTGTTAACATTGTTTCATTATTCAAATTAAACATCTTTTAAACTCCTTGCAATTCTGTAATATTGTTTGATTAATCACATTGATTAACCTTACACTATTTTTATATCGGCAATTAGTATAAATCACAATAGCAATATTACAAAATGATAATTATTTTAGCTTGATTGAATTACGTAACATATTGTAATATATAGCTTTGTGACGATAAAATTCTTTTTAAAATAATTATTATTTTAGTTCATTTTAGCTATTTGTATTTATTAATTACTTACATTCTATGGTATCGCAAACCATGCTATTAGTATTTTGTACTATTCCAGGCGTGATGATTAGAATGGTAGATAGTAGGGGGTATTGTATGCTTACGGATAGATATATATCAATATATCAATATATATATATATATTTATATATATATTATTATATAATAATATATTCATATCCAATTTAGTACATTTTGTACTACTTTTATAATAGAATCAGGATTCTAATTTTATTATTGTATTCAAGAATCCTAATGTATACTAATATGATAGAATGATAATAATATATTTATATCTTAAACTTGTTTATCCTATTAATTTTTCAGTTTGGCCAAGAAGCCCCCCACCCCACCCTAAACTCAGAGACTTTTTTTCGGAACCGTCAAGTTTCATTTTGTCAAATTCAGAAGTGCATCCAAAAAATTTTTCTATTTTTCCCAAATCGTCAAAATGATTTTCTCTTGCATTATCCAAGTAAACCAATACAATGTGTACATCTTAACCGGAGGTTTATATGCCAGCAGACAGTTCTATACCAATTTCGCAAACTATTCCAGGAACAGTCACCCTTTCTGCAACTGGTCAATCTCATGTTCACGCATTTGTATTGCAACCGGATTGTGATTGCACTATTCAGTTTTTCGAGGCTGATGGAACAACTGCAATGTCAGGAAAAATTCATATTCCGCAATATGAAACGCTTACTAGTGCAGTACAAGGTGGCGGTCTTTTGATAAGTGCTGCCGGAATAAAACTTACAGTATCTGGAAATGTATCTGGAACACTAAGTGGATTTGTGGCCGTAAACAAATAGTTATCAGGTCACCAAAAAATGGCAAAGAAAAAACCAGCACCGAAATCAACCCCTAGAACTCCAAGGTCGAAAAAGTCGATTACGGAGTCTATTTCGTATGATACTGGAAGTTACCAAACTGGATGGGGGCCGTTCTGGAACGATCCAAGCGAATATGGTGCGTTTCAATTTCCTAATGCGGGGATGGGTGGTTGGGTCAATCCCGCTCAATTAGCGGTTAGAGACAATTACCTGTCAGGTGAGCAGCTTCCGATCTATCTGTCATGGTGGCAGCTTAAAAGCATTAGAGATAGAGCTAGATTCGTATTTGCTACCAATGAGTTTGCTCATGGGTTAGTTCAATGCTTTCAATCATTTGTTGTTGGGTCTTCGGGATTTAAATGGCGGGTTGCTTCAATCGATCTAAAGAACCCAGTTCCAGAGGATCTATTGAAGAGATGTCAGGCATCACTAGACATTTTTCGTGAATACAACAGTATGGTGGATGTTGAGAATGAAATTGTGTACAGACTCCATGTTGATGGAGAGGTATTCATTAGAAAGTTCCCACAAGCCAATGGAATGCTCGTAATTCGCTTTATCGAGCCAGAATTGGTCAGAGGTTACGCAACGGACATTGGTTCGCCAAAAGACTCATTTGGTATCATTTGCGAAGAAGACGATATTAACTCCGTTTTAGGTTATCAAGTCATTCTAAAGCCTAGTGTATCTAGAGAACCTACATTCATCCCTGCGGATGAGATCATACACATCAAGATTGGCACTAATTCTAACGCAAAGCGTGGATTGACTACATTCTACCCTGTGTTCCAGAATTTGACCAATTGCGAGGATATTTTAGCTTCTACAGTCACGATGGCGAAAGCCAGGGCAAAGGTTGCGATGATCAGGAAGGTAAACAATGTTGCCCCTGATTCAATGGCATCCCTTGTTGACTCACAGATTGATGCTACGCTCGGTGGCAGCAATAATATGGGTGCAACCGAAAACATTGGGCTGGAGAGATTCGGCTATGGATCGATCATCACAGCACCAGCGAACATCGACTACGAATTCCCTGGGGCAAATGTTGACGCTGCTGGACTTATCCAAGTTTTGCAAGCCAACTTGCGATCACTTGCAACACGATTTGGGATCAGCGAAACCCTCATGTCAGGTGATGCTAGCAACAACAACTACAGTTCGGCACTTATTGCAGAAGCACCAGCACGAAGAACATTTGAGCGATGGCAAGGGATTGTTGGAAGATCCTTGGCCGAATGTCGATTCGAGCCAAACAAGTCTTTAGCTTGGTCACAGATCCACCTCGCATCCGAACACGGAATCATTCCAAAAGAGATTCTTAAGAACATCAAGATCACTTCTGAAGCATATTCTCTTCAATCAAGAGAGCATCAGAAGGAAGCTGAGATGAACAATGTGTACCATTCGATGGGTGTGAAGTCGATTCAAACGATTCGCTCCGAATTAGGCCTTGATAACGATACAGAAGCATCAAACTTTATCAAACCAATTGTTGACGAGAAGAAGGGTGCAACGGAAATTGATCCGATGAATCCCTCATCAAGGATTGAGTCTGGAAGTGCTACTCAAGGCATTGGTGGTGGCGAACAAGTTCAAGACTCCGCTCTCAATGGGGCCCAGATCGCTAATCTTGTCGATATTATTCATCGATGTACTATTGGTGAAATTCCAATGGAAAGTGGCAAGGCAATTGCGAGAGCATCCTTCCCTGCGATCACACCTGAGATTATCGATCTCATGTTCCGTGATGTAGTGGTTAAGATTCCCGAACCTGTTCAACCTGTGTCAAGTTTTTCAGCAGAAAAACCTGATGGAAATGAACCACCACCAAACCTTCCCGCAGCAAAAGCACCAAAAACATCGACTGTAACAGGATAATTGTTGACAACACTAGACGATTGGATGTAATATCATACTATGAATGCCGTCATCGAAAATAAACCAGGTGTAGTTGACCGAAACAAGTGCATTGTTTACGGTGTAAAAGTCCTTGGATTTAGCTCAATGAATGGCAGAATCTACGATCCAAAAGCGATTCGTGATGCAGTTCCGCTTTACGAAAACGCTCCAGTAAATAAAGACCACAAAACCGAAGCACCTTTGTTTTCTGATCGGCTAGGATGGCTTCAAAATGTCCGCTTTACCTCAGAAGGTTTATACGCTGACTTCAGATACAACCCCCATGCTGATGGGATTGATTCGTTTTTGTGGTTTGCTGAAAATAATGGCCTCGGTGATGTAGGCTTTAGCCATCTCGTTAGTGGAAAATCAATTCCAGATCAAGATGGTACAGAAAGAGTAGTAAGAATCGACAGAGTAAGATCGGTGGATCTAGTTGCAAACCCTGCAACTACCACCACCATTTTTGAATCCAAGGAGACTGCAATGAAAAATGACAAAATGATGTCTGAAGAAAACCCTGTGAAGGAAATGTATAAGGAAGAGGTTCCAGATGCTGCACCCGCACAAGAACCAACTGCTTCACCGGATTCGCAAGAACCGTCTTCTGATATGCTCAAGAAGATTATGGAAATTTGCGTTGGCCCAGGCGAAGGCTCGGCAAAGGGGAAGATGATTCTTGACCTTATTGCTGCTGCTACTGGCCTCGGTGGAGATATGGCATCTGAAACCACAGATGTAACTGGAATGAGCAAAACTTCTGGTACACCAGCACAAGCTAAAGTTGGTGATACTGAAGAAGATCCAACCGAAGATGAACTTGAAGAATCTTTAAAAGAACTTGAAGACCTTCGCAAATGGAAAGCCGAAAAACTCAATGAAGAAAAAATATTCTCCCTGCTTAAGGAGAATAAATTGGAGCCAACCCCTGTGTTTGTAAAGCAACTTTCCGCTATCGGTGAAACGATGTGGGCAGAAGCGATTGAAGACAGGAAAAAGGTTGCTCTTGTCAGAGCTAGCGTTAAGCCAGTTAGTTCGACTGCAATCCAAGGCGAGTCGAATTATCAACAGTTCCGTGAAAATGTCCTTGGCAAGTAAGCCATCATTAAGGAGTCCTATCAATGGCGATTACTTACAGTTTCAATGCGACTAATCCTGTGGTGGCTCCAGTTGCCACCAACAAGGCGATTCAAGTTGGCGATCTAGTAGCACTATCTTCCGGTAGTGCGATCTCCGCTCTTGATTTTCCTTGGGATACCAACTTGGCAACCACTCAAACTGCGTTTGCAAGTGCTTTCCTAGGTGTGTCAGGTCAATTAAAGAGGGAAGATATAGCTCTTGTGTACGGTAACTCGGTAGCCAACCAGATTCGGGTTGATTGCTCTGGTATCTACGCTGGTGATTATACTGGTTCCGCTCTTCTTGTTGGGGATTTTGTTGGCCCCACTTCCGTATCTAGCGTTCTTCAGCCACAATCTTTGGTTAAAGTTGCATCCGCTGCTTTGGCTATTGGTCGAGTTGTTGAAGCCCTTGCTGGTACTGGTACTGTAAAATTCCAATTGTTGTCTAGTCAAAACCCTGTGGCCCGATAATCCACAACTTTTTAAGGAGATTGATATGAAGAGTCTAGGTAAAAAGCTGAAGGAATTCGGCCAACAAAATGGTTTGGCTAAAACCAAGGCGTTCTTTTCGGAATCCATTTCCAAAGGCGATATCGCTGTAAGCAGAATTTCCCTTAGAGGCCTTGCAGAAGGCATCATGGGTGACGATTGGGCCGAACAGCTTAATCGCTTCAATGGCCCAGATCGAACCTTTATGGAAGCAACCGAAGCAGTTGATGCTTCTAACTTTGCTGCCATCACAGGTCAGATCCTTATCACTACGGTTCAAGAAAAGTATAAGTTAGCATCATTCATTGGTGATCAACTTGTATCGACCATCCCTGCTGGTCAGAACCTTTCTACTGAGATCATTCCTTGGTTGTCTGATATCAGCCCTTCGCCAGAAGTGGTTCAACCTGGTATGCCTTATCCACAAACCCAGTTCTCTGGTAACTATGTACGACTTCCAGCCATCGAAAAGGTGGGGCGAATTTGTGCGATTACCGCTGAAATGATTTATTCGGATAAGACTTCACAGGCTTTAGCATCTGCTGAATCTGTAGGTACTTATTGCGGTCTAGTTCGTGAAGAAAGAATTCTTAACACGGTACTTGGCCTCACAGGTAGCTATGTATACGGTACTGCTGCTGGTGCAGAAGCTACTCTGAATACCTATTCAGCAACCGCTCAAGCTGGCATGACTTTTGGTTTCATCAACAAGGTGACTTCTTATGCGTTGAGCAATTTTGCTAGCATTAATACGCTAGAACAATTGTTCTACCAGATGAAAGACCCCAATACTGGTAAACCAATCGATATCTTTGGCCCTGGTATGCAAATGCTTGTTATGCCTTTCCAAAAGTATACTGCTTCTAGGATCTTGAATCCTCAGACGGTTACCAAAAATGGGCCTTTTGCCACTTCTGGTGATGTTGAGCAGTTGGAAAGTCCTAACCCATTGGATAACAACTATGGTCTTCTCACATCCGCTCATGCGAGAAACCTGTTGGTAACCAGCGGTATTGCTGCTTCCACCGCAGACAAATATGTTTACTTGGGTAACTTCAAGAAAGCGTTTGTCTGGAGAGAAGCCAAGCCTATGGAAGTTGTTCAAGCTCCAGCGAATAATTGGGCCGAGTTCAATCAGGACATTGCGGTTGCCATCAAGGCTTCGTGGTGGGGTTCTGCTGGTGTTACTGATCCTCGTTATGTTGTTCAAGGACTCCCTGCTTAGTCCTTCCTACCCTAGGCTGGGGGTCAGTTCTTGGCCCCTAGCTTTCTTTTTAAGAGGTTATTATGCCAACTCCAGCCGAAAACCTCCTGACTATAAGAGACAACTACATAAACGCATTGGTGGCTGATTCAGCCAGTCCTCAACCTTCTTATTCATGGGAAGGTGTTGCTGTTTCTAGGACAGAGTGGAGGCAGCAAACCTTGCAGCATATTACGCAAGTAAACAAACTTCTGACTTATGTGAATCCGCAAATATACAAGACACAATTCATGTAAGGGGTGTGTATGCCTACGATAGACCTTACAGCAAATTACAAGATAATGGATAACCCAGAAAGGCTAACAATCGTTAATCCTAATGGGTCACAGGCTGTTACAAGTTATGGATTTCGTAGGCAAGGTACTTATTCCTACATGGATCAAAATGGTGTAATGAGGATTGAATCGTCTACAAGATGGTTGATTTTTACAGCAAATGTTTCTCCTTGGATGCCAGAAATAAATGGAAAGATATCTACAGATACAAATGAAAACTTTTACATAAATTCAATCGATTCTGTGTCTAACAAAAGCTATTATTCTCTAGAGTGTTCAACGGAGATATAATGCAAAAGCCAAAAATAATAAAAAGAAATCTTCCTACTGTAGCTTCAAGGTCTACATACGGATCTGCTCCAGAAGATGATCGATTTACAGTAATTATTGATGGTGTAGCAACTAATCTTACTGCTGCTTCGTTTACCGTTTATAAGCGTAAAGCTGCGATGATTATGGATACAGACTCATTTCCATGCGTTATTGTTTCACCCTCAGAAGATGGTGAAATAACAGGAATGATGGCATTGAATGGGTGGACTGAATTTAAATATCAGATAAAAGTTTTTTATGTCGAAAAATATAACAGAGATATGACATATGAATCTTTGACACAAAGAACAGATATTAGGAAAATAATATACAAATTAGGCAATGTTTCTGGTATGCTTAGTCCAACTACAGTTGATGTAAAAGGTGTTCCTCCGTTCAACATTGACGGAATAAATACCGTTTGGAAAGTAACCGGATTTAGACTTATTTACGGATTTCTTGAACAAGGAGACATTTAATGGCTAGATCATCAGGCCCATTTATCACAGGCAAGGTCGGCTTTGTAACGGTGGTTGCAACAGGTGGCGGGGCTCCAGCACTTTCTTTGCCAGCTACCAATATTACTGTTTCTGGTAAGGCAGATTTGCCAGATGTTTCAAACGCTATTTCTGGCGGTTTTGTTGAGACAGTATCTGGTGTTAAAGAAGCAGAAATTTCTTGCGATGTTGCTTATGATCCAGCACTTGTAACAGGATTCTATGCTGGTCAAAAAGTTGATGTAAGAATCAACCCTACTGGAAACAACCCCGCTGCAAATCCAGAATACCCTATTTCGGCTATTGTTTTTGCATTTGAATTATGCACTATAACCTCGGTAAAATACAATGTTGCTGCCAAGGATGCACAAAAAGTATCTTTGACAATGAAGACTACTGGATCATATTCTTTTATGATTGTTGACTAACACAAGGAGTTTTGTAATGGCTTATTTACCAGGAAAAATTGGTGCTATAACAATAGGTGCTAATACTATTCCAGCATCTGATTTTAGTGTTACCTCTAATTCTGATACTCCTGATACAACTAACTTTATGGATGAAGGTTTTGCCTCACACGCTGTTGGTATGTGGGATGCAGAAATAAGTTTTAATGCGTTTTTTGCTGGTGCTGGATATCCAGCAGAAGGCGAATTAATATCAGTCAGTATTTATGCAATGGCTGGTGGTGCTGCAATAACATTCCCTTTTTGTAGGGTTAGTTCGGTTGATTGGTCAAGTGATGCAAAGGATGTTCAGAAAGTAAAAATGACAGTAAAAACTACTGGTGCTTTTACTTTTGCTCTTTAATAAAGGATAGGAAGCTATGGCAAATGGAGTTACGGAATTACTTAATGTTCCTAGTGGAGAAGGGTCACTTACCATTGAGTTCAATGGTAAGAAGTACACGGCAGGGCTTATAACCCAAAAGGTTAAATCTGAATACGAAAAAAGAATGGAGAAGAAAGCTCTCGATTCTATTTTCAAAATGAAAGAATACCTTGATCCTGTTGAGTTCAGAGAAGCAGTATCTTCTGTAACAAGAGATATTGCATCTGGGGTATATTCTTTTGGTTCAGATAGAAGTATACAATCATTGTCTACTCCATGCGGATCAGTTACTTTTACAGCATTAATATTTAATGCTCCAGAAGCAGAGATTGAGCAAATGATGATGGCTGAAACCGAAAGGTATTCAGTTGTAATGGATATTGTCAGGGAAAAAAGCTACCCAAACTTGAAGAAGGTGGTGGAAGTTCAACCGTAAGGAAGAACGACCCGATTCCTCCACCTGAGTTAAGAAACTTCTATGCAAACCTTATGGATAAGCCATATTTGCTTAGACCTTGGGAGATAGAGCGACTTACTGATAAGCAGATAATTGAAATATATTATAGGAAAAGAGATGATAAGGGAAATCCAATCCCTTATTTGTCTGTTGGGCATGAATGGCTTCAAAGGGATTGTTTGGTAAAAAGGAACGGTTTAAGAAACGAGTACGAAGAGTTTATAAAGCTTGGATCTGTATTGGGATTAGATGTAAACACTATGCGTGAAGCCTTCTTCAAAAAGCATGGTAATCCTTATGAAGTCGAGGAATAGACATGAGTAATGGAATCCCAATAGACGATAGTGCTGCAATGGCTGGAAACCTCGTAAAAGCGGTTGAAGACATTGCAGTAGCTGTTGGTTCTGCAAGCGATGTTTTTGGTAGATCATTCGGTGAATTTGCAGGTCAATTTAAAACTAGCATGAGCGGAGTAACAGACTCCGTAAAAACACTTCAAAAAGAAATGGTTGATGTTATTAAGTCACTTGATGTAAGCATCAAGGTAATAAAAAACATCAAAATGCCACCAGTTTCTGTTGCAAAACCACCAAAACCCGCTGGGCCAGGGGTTGATATACCTAAAAATCTTTTGACTGGATTAACAGATTCTGCTGCTGCATGGAATGATGTATTTGCTAATGCTACTAGACTTTCACAAGAGATGGCAAGGCAAGTAGAGATTGGATCTTTAGTTTCAGAAATAAATTCAATGCTTGGGGATGCAACGAATCAAGCACAAGCTTTAAGCTTGGAGATGCAAGCAGCATTAGATCCAAGAACTTATGTTGAACAAGCTCAAGATGCAATTGACGGTTTGGGAGAATCAGTATCGCAACAGGCAGTTGAAGTTACTAGTGTTTTGGAAAATTTATTTTACGATATAGCGGAAGCATCTAATGCTTCTCAATCAGCAGCATCAAGGACTGTTCCAACTTCTGGGCAAATGTATCAGGGTGGATATGCTTCTTTAGGAATAGCTCAGAATTATGTTCCACCTAATGCAAATCCGCAGACTTATCAGGGTGGTCAATCGATTCCATTAGCTAGCAATTATGTTCCGCAAAATATAGCACCACAAGCTTATCAGGGTGGTCAAGGAATTCCGTTAGCTGCACAACCCGCCCCTCCACCGCCTGGTGGAAATAGGGTTGTTCAAGTTGGGCCAAATGGTGCAAGCAATGTTGCTCAAGCAAATAATACTGCACAAATATTGCAATCAACAGCAGCGTTTGCATCACTTCATAATGCTTCTATAAATGTAGGAAATTCGTTTAACCAATTCCCTTCTTTATTCAACCAAATAACTAGCGGTATTGGAGCTAAAGGTGGATTAGGTGGACTTGGTGGTCAGGCTTTCCAAACTTTAGGTGGAATGTTTAGTGGTGGTGGTTATGGAGGTGGCGGTGGTGGAGCGGGTGGCGGTGGTGGTGCTGCTGGTGGTGCTGGAAGAAGACTTGGTACAGCAGCAGCATCAAATCCTTTAACTGCTGCTATCGTTGCTCCATTTGCTGCTGCCTTGGCTGGTGGTGCTGCAATAATGGCTTCTTTTAACGCTATTGTTTCTACATCGAACACAATCATGTCTATGTTTGGTGGAATGATAAGCAAAGTTGCTCCAGCATTAACGATGCAGTTTCAAATCGTTGCTAACGATTTGGAGGCTGTTGTTGGTAGAGGTTTGATACCAATGTTTATGAGACTTACTGAAGCTCAACGAACAATGGCAGATGCAATGGTTCCTGTTGCTACTGCAACTACGGATTTGTACGAAGGGTTTGGAAAGATGTACAAGATTATTGTTGAAGCTGTAATGCCATTGTATCAAGCAGTAATTGGCCTTCTTGCTCCAGCATTTTCTTACATAGTTGACCTTTTAAATGATTTTCTTGCGGGTTTAAAACCACTTATAGATTTATTTAGTGGCCTTATAAATGTGGTAACTTATGTTTTAACAGGGTTCTTTAATTTTGTAAAAATATTTGATTTGATATCCGTGATATTTAAAGCGTTTTCTGATGGAATGAGAGTTATTTTTGGTGGTCTTATCATAGGATTTGGAAAACTTCTTGAGTATCTTTCCTATATCCCAGGTCTTGGAGTCCTTAAAAAAGCATCACAAAATGTACAAAAGTTTGGTATGGATACATTTACTGGAAATGCTGCTGGTGTTCAAAAAGGTGCTTCTGTTGGTGCTGCTGTAAGAGAAGTTGGAAGCACATCAATTGAGGGTATCGGAGATGAGATAAGAAAAGCATCATTAATGATTCAGATACCAGAAGGCGAAAAGAAATATGAAGAGATAGATTATTTAAAAGACATAGCAAAAAACACGGCTGATCTTCTTAAAAAGCCTGGGGAGAAGGTTGAAATAAATACTCTTGAAAAGCCACCGGCCCCAGCAGCACCAAGTAAACCTTATACTGGTGGAAATTACATGATGCCTGGAGGAGTTCATTAATGATAGTACCTGATTTAAAAGAACGAATTGACAGTATATCACCTGGCGGTGGAAGCTTTGGAATAGAAGGTTCCGCTAGTGCAACCATGTCTTATGTGGTTGATGGGCCACTTGGGCCAACAGGGAAAGTTGATGCATTTTTGCAAACTGTTTTTCCATATGCTTCTCTTGATGCCACAGGGAAATATGTAAACAGAATTATGCCAATGTGCCATCCTTATTACAGATGGTTGTACGCAAGCAATATTAGTTCGATCAAAGGTATTGGTCTAAAAAGAACTAGTAACAAAATGGACAAGGTTTTAACTAATGCTGGAGTTAGTTATCAAAAAGTTCCTGAGTATTATGGTGCTTATGATCAATATGAAATCACATTAAATTTTACCCCCTTGCCATATTTTGTTTTAGACGATTCTTCTATTACAACTTCAAATGTAGTTGCATACAAAGATGATGGAAGCCAAGTAACTGTTAATGCTGTAAAACAAGAATACATGAGAAATGTTTCTTACTCTACTAGTGTTGCTGCCGAATATCTTACTATCAAAGCTGGAGAGTATTCTTTTCTTTCTGATGATGCAGAGGTTAACAAAAAGGGTTTCCCTGGGTTTAGCGGTAAAACCTTGGTTCCTAAAACTGTGTTTAATATGACATGGCACATGGTTCCATATAACTTTGTATTTCCAACATTGACTCAATCTAAAAACATATACAACGCTTTAGGAAGAGTTAATCAGCGTACATTTGTTGGATTTGGGCCAGGGGAACTTTTGTTTACTGGAGTTGAATCAAAGCCTTATCCAAGAAACTTTTTTGGTGGCGATTTTAATGTAGCTAACCCAATTGCTTCTGGTTGGGGAATAACTGATTTCCTTTATTCCGATATCATATTTAAACTTTTATATATTGGTTTTAAAACATCTTATCCATCAGAAACTAACCCATCAAACCAATCATATATATATCGGGGTCACAACTTGGCCCAATTTATTTCAAAGCAGAAGTATTTTCCTATTGTTACCCAAACTGCCACCACTATTCCTGACAATAAAAGATTCAAACCTATTTACGACTCGTACCCTTTTGAATTGATGTTTTACGGTGAACCGTTTAATATGTTCTAGAAGGAGAATTACAAATGCTTGCTGGAACTTATAATATAATTTGCGAACAAGGTGCTACATTTTCACGGCAAATAACCGTAGTTAATGCAGACTCCACCGAGCCAGATTTCAATTCTTCTACGGCAAGAATGCAAGTTCGACCTAATGTGACATCAACTACCATTTTGCTTGAATTAACTACAGAAAATGGCCGTATATCGCTTCTAGACAATGTTATATCACTCCTAGTTGCTGCCACAGATACAGATGCTTTAGTGACAGGCACATATGTGTACGACTTAGAAATACAAACAGGCATAAATGTTATAAGGCTTGTAGAAGGATCTTTTAGAGTATCCCCACAGGTAACCAGATAATGGCAACAGATGTAGCCAAAACAGTCATAATTGAGGAACTTAAGGTTGGTGCTAGTATCACCACCGATCAGTTAATTCCGGCAATTACAGACCCTGTTTCATTAGTTACAATTGATGGCCAAGGCAACGCTATTGTCTTTAGATATGCTGTCAATACCGACTTGACTGTTTCTATTGGCCTTACAATGCCAACAGATGTTTTCTTTGTAGACAACACCCCTGTTAATGGTGCTGGAACTTTAGAAGTATCTTTTATCAATCAAAGTCCATCCCTTGTTTTTGCTACCCCAATAAGCACTATTGGTGTTCCTACATTTAGGTCTTTGGTTGATACTGACATACCTGATCTGTCAGGAAACTATTTAACCTTGGTTACTCACGATGGTACTTTGTCTGGGAATGGAACAGTAGCTTCACCATTATCTGTTTCTGCTGGTGTTGGAACTGTAACTAGCATTACTTTGGCTTCATCAGACTTTTCAATATCAAATCCTACTATTACATCTTCTGGAACAATAACTACTAATCTTAAAAATACTGGTGTAACTCCAGGGGTTTATGGAACTGCAACTTTAATACCTGTGGTGACAGTTGATAGCAAGGGGAGAATTACATCTTTATCTACTGTTACTGTTTCTGGTGGTGGTGGTTCTGGAACAGTTACTTCGGTTGGGATAACATCTGTATCCAATGAAATAACTGTCAACAATTCGCCTGTTACAAGCTCTGGAGATATTGATCTTGCACTTTCTGCCACAGGGGTTGTTGCTGGAACTTATGGCGATTCATCAAATACTGTTGAATTGATTATTGATGCTGCTGGAAGAATAACTTCAGCAGTTAATACACCTATTCAATCGTTGCCTTCTGGTGGGCTAACAAGCCAAGTTGTAACATATAATAATCAAGATGAACTAGTTTGGGTATACTCTGATGGGGGTACATGGCAATGAGTTTTTGCAATATAGGTGAACTTACATATTATGGATCGGTTGATTCTGTTCCATCAAACCAAATTGGGTTTGGTTTTATTACTGGTTCTCAAGACAATAAATATGTTTATGTTTTTAACTCAAATTCTTCTTGCATATCTGTTTTTGAAAGAAACATTTCAAATGGAAGTTTAACTTTTATTGAAAATAGTACACTTCTTGGAAACGAATCAAAAATATATATATCGCAGGATTCAAAAAATGTTTACGCAGTTCTTGGACAGACTACTTTTCCAATTATTATTTTTAATAGAGATTTAATAACTGGAGAGTTAACCCAATCTGGTTCCTATTCTCCAGGTACTAGTGATTATTATTTTCAAGATATTGTAATATCAAAAGATGATAAAAATATTTATTTGGTATCTGAAGGAGTAAACGGAGGGATATATACTTTAAACAGAAATTTAACCAATGGGCAATTAAGTCTTAACGATTTTATTTCAAACAATCAGCTTGACGGTGATCTTGCTGATGATGTTAAAAAAATTACAATTTCTAATGACGGCAAAAATGTTTATACAGCTAACAGAAACAGAAGCACAGTTTCAATTTATAGTAGGAATTTAATTACTGGTAATTTAACATTACTAAGTGTTTTTGATTATGGTGGTCTATTAAATTATCCTACTGATATTTGTGTTTCTAATGATGATAAAAATGTTTTTGTAGCACCAAGCGGTTCTAGTGTAATACTTAACTTTGGTCGAGATGTTTCTAATGGTTCTTTTAATAGTATTCAAGCAATTAGTGTAACAGGATCTCAACCTTGGTATCTATCTTTGTCTTCCGATGATAAAACTTTATATGTTTCTTATAACTATAATAGTTCACAAATTACTGCTTACGATAGAAATTTAATAAATGGAAATTTAACTTTTTTGCAAGATGCTAACATAGATCCTATAACAAACACTCGTAGCCGTGGGGTTTTTTCTTCATTAGACTCCAAAAATGTTTATTTTTCCCCTGCTGTAACTTCTTATGGGCCTACATCTTTATCTATATTTTCAAGATGCACTGGTTCTGAAAATTCAACTGCATTAATGATTGATGTTCAACCTTATGGAGTTGTATCTGGTGATCCATTTACAACCCAACCAATAATTAAAATTGTCGATTCAAATGGCGATTTAGTTCCAACTGCAACTAATGATGTTGAGGCAGCAATAACGGTTGTTAATGGTTCTGGTTCATTAACAGGAACAACAACAGTAACTGCTGTAGATGGTTATGCAACTTTTACTGATTTAGTTTTTACTGGTGCTGGTTCATTTTATTTGACATTCACCTCAACAGGCTTAACTGAAATAGATTCAGATGAAATTGCAACTTTAACACCTACAGAGTTAGTTGTATATGTTCAACCTATCGCTGGATTGTCAGGCGAATTGTTATTTACCCAACCAACAATTACAATTGCAAATTGGCTTGGTGATTTAGTTCCAGATGCAACAGATGTTGTTGATGTTTCTTTAGTAGATGTAACTGGTTCATCAGTTTTAACAGGAACATTAAACTCAACTGCTTCTGGTGGATATGCAGCATTTACAGATTTAATTGCTACTGGTTACGGATCGTTTTATTTAACCTTTACTTCTGGAACTTTAACATCTGTAAATTCTGATACATTGTTTTTTACTCCTGACCCTGGTAATCCTAATCCCCCAATTCCAGTTAAACCAAAAAGATCATACACACCTTTATCTGTTCCAACTTCTGGTGATATGGAAACTAATGAATTTGCAATAAATGTTGCAGATAAAAAAGGTTATGTAAGGGATTCAAACGGTATCATTCATTTAGTTTTTGATGGTAATGCTAGTGGATCTGGTTCAGTTACATCTGTTGGATTGTCTTCAACTAATTCAACTTTAACAATTTCTGATTCTCCTGTTACAACTTCTGGAACAATCAAAATTGATTTGCCAGAAACTGGTGTTTCTGCAAAAGCTTATACTAATGCAGATATTACAATCGATGTTTATGGAAGAATTACTGCTGCTTCAGATGGTGCTGTTAGTGTAACTTCAATTATTGCTGGAACAGGTGTATCAGTAGATACTGCAACAGGTGATGTTACAGTAACCAACTCTTTGCCCGATCAAACCGTTTCATTAACCAATGGAACAGCAATTTCTGTAACAGGTACTTATCCAGACTTTACTATTACTAATGATTCTCCAGACCAAATTGTTACATTGACTGACGGAACAGCAATTTCTGTAACAGGCACATATCCTGATTTTACTATTACTAACTCTTTACCTGATCAAACAGTTACCTTAACTGAAGGTACAGATATAACAATTACTGGAACATATCCAGATTTTACCATTGGTTATTCTGGAGTTGCTGGTGGTGTAACTTCTATCATAGCTGGAACTGGAATTAGTGTAGATGTTGCAACAGGCGATGTTACTGTAACAAATTCTGCACCCGATCAAATTGTTTCAATCACCTCTGGAACTGGTATTAATGCTACTGGAATTTATCCTGACTTTACGATTGATTCAACCATAACTCAATACACGGATTCAGATGCAAGATTAGCATTATCCGCTGGTACTGGCATAAGTTACGATAATGCAACAGGAATTATTACAAATTCAGAACCAGATCAAACAGTTTCTTTGACTGATGGAACAGGTATTTCAGTAACTGGAACTTATCCTAGTTTCACAATAACCAATTCTTTACCTGATCAGACTGTTTCATTGACTCAAGGAACAGATATAACAATTACTGGAACATATCCAAGTTTTACAATTGCTTATTCTGGTACATCAAGTGGTGTTTCTTCTATTACTGCTGGAACAGGAATATCAGTAGATGTAACAACAGGTGCTGTTACTGTTACAAATTCTGAACCTGATCAAACCGTTACATTAACTGATGGAACTGGAATATCAGTAACTGGAACTTATCCTAGTTTTACTATTGCAACAACCATTACTCAATATACAGATTCAGATGCAAGATTATCTTTATCTGCTGGAACTGGAATTTCTTACGATAATGCAACAGGGA
>Ga0208923_1000088_pt1 | contig 22314 bp, 25 predicted proteins | sample ColrivemetaGS575_FD_187620 | JGI IMG/M metagenome (GOLD analysis project Ga0208923, IMG submission 187620) | Estuarine microbial communities from the Columbia River estuary - Freshwater metaG S.575 (SPAdes) (version 2) | ecosystem: Environmental > Aquatic > Marine > Intertidal zone > Estuary ...
GAAGGATCGCCTGTCAGCATGGGTAGCGAGGGACAGAGCGAGCAAGGGGGACGAGTATCTGACGGTTCCAGTCCTACAGGGGCTGCTGGAGATGCTCGAAACATACTACCCAGAGGAATCGAGCAGAGTCTTGCCGATTTAGGCTTTCAATAATCTCGAAGCGAGCCCCTGCGGTCCATCCCCAACTAGGTTTCAAAACTGGTCAAAACCCTCCGCCAATGACCACGTTTGCGAGAAATGGTTATGGGTATTTTTGGATGAATTAGCTGGAGAAAATATAAAAATGCATGACAATCGAAACGTGATTCACAGGTTGCAGCTTTTGGTTTTAATATGCCTTTTCAGCGCAGGTTGCGCCACCGATGTTGCCAATCGGTACTACGCCAGCACTACATATCCGCCTAAGAATCCACAGGACGTCCAGATACTTCGCACCTCACCAGCAAGGGCGTATGAGGTTTTAGCTGATTTCCAATCCCGAGGGGAAAGCCCAAAATCCGTAGCCAAAAAAGCCGCTAAAATCGGTGCTGATGCCGTAATTATCGCAACGCTTGGCGGCTTTTACGAACTAGGCACTGAATGGGCCTCTCAAGATAACCAAGCTAATACATACACAAGAATTGTAGGCACAGCCATCAGATACAAATAATCAACCCATGAAAACCACTACCAAAATAATTGCAGGCTTACTTTCAATCGTTCTCATAAGCGGGTGCGCTGTTGTAGATGTCACCAAAACAGCATCCGGGTTTCATCAGCCCACCAACCCCAACCTCGTCCAGATACTAAAAACAGTTCCGGCCCGCAGTTACATCGAGCTTGGGACTGTTAGCACCACAGGCTTTCGTCTTCCAGATACGGCCAAAATGCACAACTCCGTTCGGACCAAATCCGCCGCTCTTGGCGCTGATGCGGTTATACTTACCGAAGAGGGAATTCTTCCAAACAACACCAAGTGGGCAACAGGTGTTGCTATAAAATTCCAGTAACCACCTTCAAGTAATCCCGCTCAAGGCGGACAGGAGAGTCGGGTATCGCTCAAGTTTTGCCTTACCTACACTATGGGGAGATAGCGTTGACCTGTTGACCTCCGCAGGTCGCCAGATTGATCTGAAGAGCCGGAGAATACCTCGCGAGTCGTTGCACCCTTGCCAGCGACTCCACTGCCCGCAGGAGACGATTCTGCGCGTTTGCGAGCAGGTTCTCCCAAAACTCCGAGGTCGTTAGATTGAAGCCGCTGGCTGTGTAGCCATGTTCGACCGCAACAAGCCGTAACCGAGCAGCGACAATGGCATCGATCAGCACTCGCTCGATGGCAGGTGCTTCCGAGTAGCCGAATTCTTGGCGGGTCAAATCCAAGTCTGCGAGCAAGCAGGCCCTTGATCCTCCCCTCGAAACCTTTTCGATTAATGCTTCCATCGCCGAGGTCGTAGCCCGCCATGCCTCGGGCATGGACTCCGGCGTCTCTGCGACCGCACTACGCATTTTAGTGACCGCCCGAGAGCAAGCCTTGCCTTCGGTTCGGTCTGCCCGTGCCTTCAATCGTTTGATCTTTGCTGTAGCGGTCGTGTTTATGATTAGTTTGTTTTTGTTCATTTTCGTCGTTGGCGCCATTGGCCTTTGTGGGAGTGAAATCCTGCGGATTGAAGCGTTTCTCGAATTAATCGAGCGACCTTTTTTGCGACTGCGTCCAACTCACTATCGATTTGAGTTTGGCGTTTTAGATTGTCGATTTGAGTCTGTCGGCGCCTGCGGTCAGCAATGTCGGCCTCGTAGGCTTGGAGGGCGACTGCACCTGCTCCGACATATGTAGACCGCACCTGCGATCCGCTTCGGCGCTTTCGGTAATAATAAAATTTTGATCCGCGAAGTTCGAGTGCCATGTTTGTGCTACTGGTTTGGTTTATCCCCGCTTGAAGGGTTTATGGTGATGGGAAAAACTCGCGTTTGATTGCGACCGCTTGACGATAAGCCTCCTCAGCTTCGGCATATCTGGATTTGTCGCTGGTCTGCCAAAGCAAGGATGTCAGATCGAGAAGTTCCATCGCTGTTTCGTAAGCCTCATCCTTTGTCATTGGGCCTCCTCATCGAAGCGTGAGATGTCGCCTCGCATTTTGACGGGGAACTTTATGTGCCTCGCACCTCTGCGGAATTTGATGATTTCCAGTTCACTTCCGTTGTTGGTTATTGCCACAGCATGGTCGGAGTGGTGACCGATGGCGCGAGACTCGCGGAGCTTGCCGTCCTCATTGAGTTGGCTTGCCGTCACTATCGCGACATTGGCTTTGGTCGATGTCAGCTTGAGCCTGCGTGTCAGTTCACTGATCGCCTGCTCGCGTGTATCAGCCTTCGGCATGGTCACGATTTGAAGGTAGTCTACGACGATCAGATCGGCCTTGCCGCTAGCGGCGAGTCTGTTTGCCTCGGCGATGATTTCACCAACTTCGTGGAGGTCGTCCCGGAGCGTCAGTTTGGATTTCATCAGCCAAGAAAAGGCTTGGGTGATCTCCATCCCATTTGCAGCGAGTCGCTGGCCGTTCTGGGTCTTGATATCGTCCATGGGAAGGATCGGTTTTCCGATCTTCGCGGCGGCGAGACGTTGGAGGACACTCTTGCAGGGCATCTCCAGCGAGAAGACAGCAACGGCCTTGTCGGCATTCAATGCCTCCAAAACATACTGACCTAGCAGGATCGACTTTCCACCGCTAGTTTCGGCAGCGACGACCAACATCTCCCCGCGCCGGATTCCTCCCCGGAAGTGGTGGTCGAATGCAGGCAACCCGGTTCCGAATGTTTCGAGTGGGGTCTTGCCTTCGATGTCGTCCATGAGTTCGACAATGTGGTCCTTGATGGATTTACCCGATTCCCCACGATCGCATCCGGCTTGGTCAATCTGTTCAGCGAGGTCAGAGAGGTCCGCCCTCATCCACCTCATATCGTAATCCGCTGCCTCAACCAACTTCAGCGCCTTGCGATATCCTCGGGCGCGGATGAGTTGCTGTCGGTAGTCATCGGCTTGAGCCAAATTGAAAGCACCGGGTGCTGCGGTGATGGTCTTGATTATTTCCAAGACACCATCGCGACCACCCGCTGACTCCAACCTCCCGGTTGACTCAAGTTCGGAAATGGTCGCTACACCTCCGCATGACCCTGTCCGCTGGTGGACAACCTCCATTGCCTTAAAGATGGTTCTATGGGCCTCCAGAGCGAAAAGATCGACATCCCAGTGCAGGTTGGTAAATGCCTGCTTGTCGAATGAGAGGTGAGACAATGCTGCCGCTTCGGCAGTAGCCGCGATGGGTACGGGCTTGGTCATAGTCGAACCACGACTTTTCGTGCCTCCGTTTGAGGATGATTCTTTTTCGGCGGGTGGATGCCCTGCCATCCATTGGCGATGCTGTTGGTGATGGCCTCGATTGCCGTGTCATGGCCGATCTCGGAGAGTTTGAGGAGTTGGGCTTTGATGCTCGCAGGTTGAAGCAGTTTGAATTTCCCGGCCTTCCGGTAGTCCAGATACTCGCTCCATGCCTGCCGGAATCGACTCGTTTGGAGACTCGCTGGGAACTCAATCTCCTCCAGCCTCGGCGATTCATCGCCTTTCTTTTTTAAAGTAGAAGAAGAAGTAGAAGAGCCATTTTTAGCCATTGGCTGATTGATGGCTGAGCCATTAGCTGAGCTATCGGCTAAAACGCCATGCGCCACGCCTTCGGAATTCCCTTTTATTTTACTAGCCCAACGCGACTTAGCTCCACGCTTACCGCTCAGCGACCTCTCTTCCTTATACTCATCTTGCTTCAGTTTTTCTTCCAGCAGGCGCTTATGGACAAGTTTTGAAGGGTCGTCGGGATGCTGTTGGAATAACGGTAGGCATGGCTCAACGATGGCTAAGTCATGGCAACCGCATAGCTGAGCTATGGCTGAGCCATCAGCGGGAATCCATTCTTCACGCCAGCAGTAGCAGAGTAGTTCGATGTAAAGCCCCCGAGATGCCCAAGGCAACATTCGGACTCGCATATCTGACAACCAGTCAGCCGGGTAAAATTGGAATGATGGTCGCTTCATTCGCAAATCCTCCCGGTTGCCTCTTTGACTCCTGCCCTGTGGCGTTCCAGCGCCAAGCGATGGATTTCGCGTCCGGTATCCTTCCAGAGTTTTTCGAGCCTCCGATCCTCTTCATCCCAACGGCAACGAACCAGCGCCGGATCGATCAGAGGAATTGACAACGCCGGATTGCTCGGCACATTTAAATTTAGATTCTTCCGCGAATCTGCGCCCGTGCGATCCGCCAAGCAGCACGGGCTTTTTCGGTTTTCGGGATCGGCACTCATAGGCGCACCCTCGCTTCTGCTTCAATGCGCTCGATGTCCTCGATTTTATACCTGACATCCCTACCCAATTTTAAAAATGGCAGGATGCCAGCTTTTTCGCGGCGTTTTAGTGAGGATGTTGATTGACTCCACCGCTCGGCAAGATGCCTGCGGGAGAGCATCGTTTGTTGGGTTGCCAAGGATGCTTTCATTTGGCTTCCTCCTCCCTAGCTTGAGCGTTTCCGCGTACAATTTTTTCCAAATCTTCGGGGTGATACCCAAGAACCCTAGGTGTTATCCGCACCATTTTTAAAACCCCTAGCTTATGCCACCTTGAAAGCGTACGTGGCGTGACTCCTAACATTTTGGCAGCATCCTGCCGCCGAATAAAAAGCATCTGCATAAAATTCTCCTTTTTGGAGTTTCGTTGATCCGCTCACGGCAAAGGTGTCCGCAACATGCGGGCTTTAGTGTCGGTGCTTTTTTCCTCACAAGGCCCAAGCGAATGCTTGAGGTATCTCAGAAGTATCCGGGCGGCGCATTAGCTCCACGTATCGGCTTGTTGTCTAAAAGCCCCCTGAATTACACAAAGTCAAATAAAAAAAACAAAAATCCCTTAAAGTCCTGTTTTTATTAGTCAGGAGTTCCATGCGTCTTACATGTAACCTAACGAATAAGAATTAATTCTCGCCCAACGGTTGAATTACTTCCAAGCCTTCTGGGATTGAGAAACAATCCTGCAAATTCAACTTCTTAACTGCTGAAAAAACAGTTTCTGGAAGTGCGGCAAAATGGTCTGAACGCCCCAACTTCTTAAACCCAAGTTTAGAGTAGTACTTACTGAGTTTCTTTGAGGATTCCTTTTTGTTTTTTGAAAACGAGGCAAGGGCGAGGTTATTCCATTCGCTGGACGCCTCAATACCCAGCTCGAACTGCAATGGAAATGGTTTTGTCACTACAAGCGAGCAACCTGCCGAGAAGTCCTCTATTACCTTTGCAAGAACAGAAAGACCAAGCTGCTGACCTCTAAGCAAGGGAGAAATTCCAATCCGATGGATAAGCATGATATCTCCATCTGGATATATAAGCCATTCACTTGGGAATGCCTTGGTCACCGAAGGTAAAAAGTCATTACTGCAAAAATCAAAGATTGCTGATCCTGCATCGAGTAATTCCTGCTTGAGATCAAAAAGATCAAAAAGATTTTCTCCCTTAGATAGAGCGGTTGAAACTTTAATTAGAAACACATCTACCTTCCCAAGGGACACCTGCACGTCACTTGAAATGTACCCTACAACTCCGACCCGAAGTGAAATGACATTTGAACCTAACCCATCGTAGCTATCAATACCGAGGCTACTTCTTGCTGAGTAAATAAGGTCTACTCCGAAATTAGCGTCCTCAGCAATCGCAGCAGGAGTCTTTTCGCGTTTGGTCTTTTTCATCAAGCGGCCCTCCCCTTGCGAGCGGTCGCCGCCTTGCCTTTGCGCTTCGGGTTGGCCTCCGGGGTCGGGAACTGCTCGATATTATCCGCACCTGTGATCCACCCTCCGACATCAATCACGGGGCGGGTCTTGAGGTCGGTGTAGTGCGCCGCAGTCGTGGCAACATTGCTGTGCCGCAGAACCCGCGAAGCCGCATAGATGCCGTGTTCCGCTGTGACAAGCGCCCCAAGCTCCTTGCGGAGTTCGTGGAGGGGTTTTCGTGCCGTCACGCCATGCTTGCGAAGCCAAGCGGTGAGTCGATCAAATACCGCCCCGGCGCGATAGTTCTGGCCCCACTTCTTCGGCCCGCTGCCTTTGCCGTCCCCGTCGATCACGAACTGATCTTCTTTCTTCGCGTGGAAGCCCCGGAGAATCGCAATAGTGTTCTCATCTATGGCTACCTCGTCGCGTGAGTCCGCTGTCTTGAGGCTCGCGGAATCTGTGGATTCCACCCGGATCAGTTGGCGGTTGAAGTCCACTTGATGCCATTGCAGGGAATCAATCTCGCCCTTCCGCAGTCCCGCCGATATAGCGAGGAGCATGGCGAGGAATGCCGGGGGGTCGTTCTTCGCAAGCTCCCTGTGGGCTTCCTGCAATAAGGTCTTCGCGTCGATCCGAGAGAAGTATTTCGCCGACTGGCGCGGGAAAAACTCAACCGAGTGGAAGGGGATCGGGTCGGGAAGTCGGATGTCGGGTAGGAATTTGAGTATCTTGCCGGCAAACAAACTCCGCGCTTGGCGGATCGTGGAGTTGCAAGATGTCATCCGCGAGCGTTCTTCCGCTGGCGTCTTCTTCAGCTTCACATATTCAAGCCTCCACTTCTGAACTGAAGGCAGGGTTAAAACCTCAAGGCTCGCCGCGTCGATCTTGGCGCGGTAGTCCGCCGCGCCGCCCTTTTTCGGACCGAATCGTTTCTTGGATTTCTCCACGGCGAGGATGTCCGCGACGATCTTACGAAGGGCGCGTGAGTATGAGGTGAAGGTAGATTCGTTCGCTTCCGAAACCTTCCGGACGGCGGCGATCCATTCTCCCACGGATGCCACTGGCGGCGGAAGGTCGGGATCGGGTTCGTTTGTTGGGCGATGTTTGGCAAGGGTCGCATCCCATCCAACCGCGAGAAGTTCGCTGTAAATTCCGGCGGCTATCTTTGCGGCGGCTTCCTTATTCCCCGTCCCAGTCGAGAAAGTCGTCCGCCTCCCCTTGAATTGAACCCGCATGATGTAATGAGGCGAAACGATCCCCTCATCATTCCTTCCCTTGAAGATTCGCGAGGCCCAGAAGCCAGCGGAATTTTTGCCAAGCGCCCCGCTTTTTGGGTTTGCCACTAATTTGCCACTTTTTCCGCGCTCCTCCGATCCACCATGACCCGAACTGGACTGAACTCTTACGGCTCTGTATCCCAATACTGATACCGCTTTCATGTCTTTTTGCGTACTCATATCGGGTCACATTAGCGCACTGCGGTAACCCTGCAAGCGTTAAACTCTTAATCAATTGGTTCCGGGTTCGAGCCCCGGGGGGCGCACTTCTTCTGCAAGAAGGAGTTGCGTAGAAAAATAAAAATTACCGCTTTTTCGGGTTTGCCATTTATTTGCCACTTTTCCGGCGGTCGTAGTGGCTCAACGTTATCGCGGCGCGAGTTATTCTACGCTGCTCCAATGATCTTTCGTGGGGCGAGTGAGCGGCAGCAGAGCTAAGCCCATAACGGCTTGAGCAAAGATTAGGTGATGCTCACGAAAACTGGATTGCAGCGAACGGGACTGATATTAATCCGATATGCCATCCTTGATGCGAATCCTTTTGGTGCTTGTCCTGTCGTGCGGGCTTGCGAGTGCAGACACAATTCGGGAGGCATTGGTGAGCCTCTGCGACCCCGCGAAGATTGCCACGATCACTGCGGAGCGTGGAGCGAATCCGCGAGTGCGGAAGATTTGTTACTGGCTTGAGATGGCGCGGAAAGCTGGTCGAGAACCATCAAGTGAGATGCGTGAGGTAATGAGTGCCGTTGGATGGGGAGGATCAGCGAGGGGTGAGTTGACTGCTGATGCAATGGTGAGAAACAGAGTGTTAGCAGAGGAACTTGGATGTCTTGATGAGGCAGGCATGTCCGATCTTCGCCGTGGGAATGCGCCAACGATTCGCTGCGGCCCCTATGTTGGCGATGAGTTGAGCGTTGATCACATTATACCTCGCTCGGTCTGCCCAGAGTTAGACGCTACCTTGGCGAATCTGGAGTTGATGCCGATGCAGATGAATCGCTCAAAATCCAATTCAATCGATGAGGAGCAGGGGGCATTGGCCGTGAAATTTTATGATGCGGGATTTCTATCGGGTGAGGCGATGTTGCGTATTTTTTGGGCTCGTGTGGATTCAGTCCGCGATTCTGGGCCTAGAAATGGTCAGCGGAGTTGCGGTAACCACCTTATTCCCCTCGTCGTTTTAGAGGCCGAGTTGAGGAAGCGCGGCGTTTTGAAAAACGAGAATTGATTTATAACGTGTTCCAAAAACGATCAGCGTCAGAGACCTTTAGTAGATGGAAAAACAAATCCAAGCCGCAGTCGGGTATTTAGAGCTAGGTATGCTGTTCGAGGCAAACGAGGAAATCGAAAGCCTCGCGCCGAAACTCAAGACCTCTTCGCCCGTCCTTTGCGTGAGACTGGAGATTTACCGATCAGCGAAGAAGTGGTCGCTGATGGAAGTGGTAGCCCGTGAGCTATGGAAACGTCATCCCGATGATTCAGCGTACTGGATCAATCTTGCATGGGCTACACGTCGATCAGAATCTATAGAAGCCGCACAGATAATACTTCTAGAGGCACTTGAGAAATTCCCAAATGATGCCATGACCAACTACAATTTGGGATGCTACGCTTGTCAGTTGGGCGATATGGACAATGCAAAGAGGTTCGTCGGAGATGCCATCAAACTGGATTCCAAATACAAGCTCATGGCACTTGATGATGAAGATTTGAAGCCGTTGTGGGATAGCCTTGCCTCGCTGTAATTGCGAGGCAGTTGTTATCTCAACTATTCGCCTTTAGACTTCACCACCTCTGCTTTAAGCTCTTTCGTGCGACGCTGACCTTCGGCTACTTGGCTGGGTGACATTTTCTTTTTTAAGTATTCTCGTCTATCATTGGCATTCTGAATACTGATTGCTGCTAAATTGTAGAAGGCGTAGGCTTCAACTTGATCCTTCTCAACACCATGGCCATTATCGTAGCAGCAACCTAGATTGTACTGAGCGTCGGCGTTTCCTTGCTCTGCAGCTTTGCGATACCATTTCACTGATTCAGCTTCATCTTTCTCGACACCTTCGCCATTGCCGTAGCAGCAACCTAGACTGTATTGAGCCATTGCGAGTCCTTGATCTGCAGCCTGGCGAAACCACTTCACCGCCTCAGCTTCATTCTTCTCGACTCCCATGCCATTAGCGTAACTGACACCTAAATTGAATTGAGCCCAAGCTATCCCTTGGCCTGCAGCTTCGCGACTCCACTTCACCGCCTCAACTTCATCCTTCTCGACTCCCTTGCCTTTAGCGTAGCACAGACTTAAATTAAATTGAGCAAAGTCATCTCCTTGTTCTGCCGCCTTGCGATACCACTTCACCGCCTCAACTTCGTCCTTCTCGACTCCCTTGCCGTTAGCGTAGCGGTTACCTAAAATGTTTTGCGCAATGGCGTCTCCTTGCTCTGCTTTTGCCATAATTAAATTTATGTTATCAGTTGCAAACAGCGGTAAACACAGGGCGAAAATTGCGCTCAACATTACACTGCATCTAGTTAATTGCTTCATATTGGAAGTAGAAGAGACATTGTTGCTGATTGCAAGATGTAAACCCGACAATTGCCTCACAGCATAGCTCCCAATTATTCATTTTTGGAACTCGCAATAATCTTTCGCCAAGCCCCCATTAAAACGCCATGACAGAAAAAAATCGCATTCTGGCAAAACCCAAGCGACCCTATAAAAAAAGCGGATCGAAAGGGATTGGTGACTCTCATGGATCGAGGAAAACTGCACCTCGCCGCAGAAAGTTTCTTCCATACAAAGAAGCTCGTGCATCCGTCTGTTCACTGAATCTTAAAACCGAGCTTGAATGGCGTTTCTACTGCAAGGGCGAGCTAACAGAAAAGGGAACTCGTCCCCATGATATTCCATCAAACCCCAGTAAAACCTATGCAGGAAAGGGCTGGAAGTGTTGGGGCGAGTGGCTAGGCACCAACTCAACACCTCATTGTCGAAAGTTTCTTTCATACGAAGAAGCTCGCGCACTCACCTGTTCGCTGGGACTCAAAAGCAAAGTGGAGTGGATGTCGTATCGCAAAGGAGAGCTAACAAAAAAAAGAAGCCACCTAAAAAATATCCCAGCTAACCCCGAAGCTACCTATGCAGGAAAGGGCTGGAAGAGTTGGGGCGAGTGGCTAGGGAAAGGAACGACCAGACATAATTGTAAGGTTTTTAGACCGTTTAAAAATGCTAGGAAATTCATCCACTCGCTAAAACTTACAAGCGAACTTGAGTGGCGCTTCTACTGCAAAGGGGAGCTAACGGCAAAGGGAACTCGCCCCGATGATATTCCATCAAACCCCGATTACACCTATGCGGAAAAGGGATGGAAAGGTTACGGCGACTGGCTCGGTACTGGAAGAATCTCTAACAAACTCAGAGTGCATCGCCCTTTTGAAGAAGCCCGTGAATTTGTTCGCTACCTACATCTGAAATCTACAAAAGAATGGATAAAGTTCACAAAAGGACAGATGCCAGAAAAGGGGACTTTGCCATCCGACATACCTGCAAATCCTTGCGGAGCCTACCGCAATAAGGGGTGGCTAGGGGTCGGAGATTGGGTAGGAACAGGGGTGCTTGCTACTAAATTTCGGAAATACCGTTCTTTCCATGATGCTCGAACATTTGTGCGTTCGCTGAAACTCAGAAATCAAGATGAGTGGAGGAAGTTTTGCATGCGCAAGATGCCCGAAAAGGGAACTTTACCATCAGACATTCCAACCAATCCTCATCACACTTATGCGAAGTCTGGTTGGGTAAATACAGCCGATTGGCTTGGAAAACTCCGGCACTGATGACCCTGCTCTGGAACTGCTGTGAAAAGAGACCGAGTGCAGTAAATAATTTTAGGGGTAGGACCGTTTCTGACCTACTAACCGGGATAGATTGACTGCAGCCATGATTAAAAAAATTGTTTCCGGAGGCCAGACAGGCGCTGACCGCGCTGGGCTGGATGTCGCGATTCGCTGGGGATTCCCGCATGGTGGCTGGTGTCCAAAGGGACGGAAGGCTGAAGACGGCATCATCAGCACCCCATACAACCTCATAGAAACTCCGTCTGCGAGTTACCTTCAGCGGACTGAGAGGAATGTCAGAGACTCGGATGCCACGGTAATTTTCACCATCGCTCCAACTCTTACTGGCGGCAGCAAACGCACAGCGGAATTTGCTCAGAAGCACAGGAAACCTTGGATTCACTTGGCACAGCGGTCGTCGAGCTATGAAAGTCCTGCATTGATCCTTCAGCAATTCATCACTGACCACGGCGTGGAAATTCTCAATGTTGCTGGCACTCGGGGATCGAAAGAACCTGATGTTTGGAAGTTCGCCTACGAGACGCTTGAGACTGCATTTTTCTCGTAGCAAGCGCATCCATGCAGGCTTGGCGGTCCGAAAAGTCCTCAGAAAAATATTTAAAAAATATTTCTGATACCCCCGTAGATGTCCAACCAACGTTGATAGGGTTACTAGCGAAATGATCACAAATATCCTTCGCCTTATCGAATCAGCCATTCATCGCATTCACCCGCAGAACCGCTTGCAGCCTGTCTTTGTTAAGCAGGAGGAGTTTGTGTTTTGCGAGCAAAAGCAGCGCCATCAGTAATCCTGATATTAAATCCACGAAGTGCGAATACATGGAAGAATCTCTAGTTGCCTGATGTTTTATGCGCATAAAAAAAGGCCCTCGCTTCGCTTTTTAAGGCACTCTAGAATCGAGAATCGCCTCTTCCCGTCATAGAACTTAATGCTCACAAAATTAAAACTCTTTCGGTCCCGCCAGAACAGCGAAGCTCTCAACTCGACAACATTCACCATTCTCATCGCCGAGGTTCTTGAAAACTACGAATCGGATAAAAAATAACTATGTCTGGAGCAAAAAAAAATCTCAGCAAACTGGAGCGAGTGCCTCTTCGCGAGGCTTGGAAGCATGAGGCTGGCGACTTCACTCCTTGGCTCGCCGAGCAGGAAAATCTTAACACACTCGCTGAAGCTTTAGGGCTAAGCGAACTCGAACTTGTCGCCACCGAGCATTGGGTTGGCGACTTTAAATTAGACATTCTCTGCACGGATGGCGAAGACCAAGTCATCATTGAAAATCAGCTTGAGAAGACTAACCACTCACACCTTGGCCAGCTCATTGCCTACGCTGCCGGAGTGGGTGCGAAGAAGGTGATTTGGGTTGCGGAGTCCTTCCGCCCGGAACACTCAGCCGCTCTCCAGTTTCTGAATGAAAATACCACGGAGGCCCTTGCCTTCTTTGCCGTCGAGGTTGAGCTATGGCGAATCGGCGACTCCCCCCTCGCTCCGAAGTTTGAGGTGGCGGTCAAGCCCAACGACTGGGTCAAGTCGGGCAGAGAGCAAGCTCGGGCGGTTTCCACATCATCCCCTACGAAACAACTTCAGCAAAAGTTTTGGACGGCCCTTATTGAGCGACTCGTTGCAACTCAGCCTCAGATTCGCCCCCAAACACCCAGACCCCAGCATTGGCTCAACAACACGATTGGGCGTGCTGGGTTTGGCCTAAACATTACCGCCAATACTCGGGACGAACGGCTCGGTGTGGAGTTGTGGATTCCCGGAGCGAGTGCAAAGAAGCATTTTTCCAATCTCCTCACTCAGAAGAAGGAAATCGAAACCTCGCTTGGCTTTGAACTCGACTGGCAAGAACTCCCCGACGCTCAGGCTTGCCGCATCGCAAGTTGGCATCCGAATGCGCCACTGGAAGACGAGTCTCGCTGGCCAGAATACATCGACTGGATAGTTCAACGCTTGGTGAAAATGAACCAAGTCCTGCGCCCGATTGTTCAAAACCTCCCTTAATCACTCACCACCTTTTTTTCAAAAACCAAATTCCCATTTCAAACATGAACGAACCCGCCAAATTCAACTCCGTCGTCAGCTTTGTCTGGTCGATTGCCGACCTGCTCAACGGTGCTTTCAAGAAGAGCGAATTTCAGAAGATCATTCTGCCTTTCACCGTGCTGCGGCGGCTTGATTATGCGTTGGAGGCGACCAAGGACAAGGTGCTGCAGACCGAGCACACGCTCAAAGAAAAGGGCCTTGAGAACCGCCACGGCCAGCTCTGCCGTGCTGCGGGATATGCTTTCTATAACACCTCAAAGTTCACCTACGAGAGCCTCCTGCACGATGATGCCAATCTCGCGCTGAACCTCCGCCAGTATGTGATGGGCTTCTCCTCGAATGTTCGGGAAATCTTCGACGCCTTCAATTTCGACGACACCATCCGTGATCTCGGCCGGGTGAACCTTCTCTACCTCCTCATGGAGCGCTTCAACGAGAAGAGCAAGGTGGACTTGCGACCCGCCTCCATGTCGAACCATGAGATGGGCTATGTCTTCGAGCACCTGCTGCGCAAGTTCAACGAAGCCCTTAATGAAAACCCCGGCGAGCACTTCACTCCCCGCGATGGCATTCGCCTGATGGTTGATTTGGTGCTCATGCTCGACACGGCCTTGGCATCCAACGAGGGCGTGGCCCGCACGGTTTACGACTGCGGCTGCGGCACCGGCGGCATCCTCTCCATCACCAAGGAACACGTCCTCCAGATCAATCCCCAAGCCAAGGTCTTCCTTTACGGTCAGGAGCTGAATCCCTTCACCTGGGCCATCGCCCGCGCCGATATGCTCATCCTAGAGCCCGAAGGCAAGGATGCCGAAAACATCAAGCTCGGCAGCACGCTCTCGAACGACCAGCTCCCGGACATGCGCTTCGATATCCAGTTTGTGAATCCGCCCTATGGCTATGAGTGGAGCAAGGATTTCGATGCCGTCACCGCCGAGGCCGCCCGTGGCTTCGATGGCCGCTTCGGAGCAGGGCTCCCGCGCAAGTCGGATGGTCAGATGCTCTTCTTGCAACACCTCATCGCCCGGATGAACGACCCCAAGGAATCCCAGAGCTACATCGGCATCATTCTCAATGGCTCGCCTCTCTTCACTGGCGGTGCTGGCTCTGGCGAATCGGAAATCCGCCGCTGGATCATGGAAAATGACTGGCTGGAGGCCATCGTCGCCCTGCCGCAGCAGCTCTTTTACAATACCGGCATCGGGACTTACATTTGGATTTTGAGCAACCGCAAGCCTGCCGCCCACCGGGGCAAGGTCATGCTGGTCGATGCCTCGGGGGAGGAGTTCTGGTCCGGCATGTCCAAAAGCCTTGGCAGCAAACGCCGCGAGATCACCGATACCCACAAGCAAGCGATCCTCGATCTGGTCAAGGCGCGGAAGGAAGGCCCGTTTGTGAAAATCTTCGACACCACCGACTTCGGCTACCGCGAGATCAAGGTGCTGCGTCCGCTGAAACTGCGCTTCGAGGTCCATGCCGAGTCGCTCGCCCGGCTCGACACGCAATCATCCTTCAAGAATCTGGTCGCGAGCAAAAAGAAAGCCGCCGTCGAGCAGAAGCAGGAGGAGAAAGAAGGCCTCGCCCTGCAAGCCGAGATCCGCGCCGCCCTACAAACCCTCGCGGGTAAAACCTACCTCAACCGCGAGAAGTTCACCGCCGCGCTGGAGGCCGCGCTCAAGAAAGCGGGCTTGAAGCTCAAAGCCCCCGTGCTCAAAGCCATCCTCGCTGGCATCGGCGAGCGCGATGACACCGCCGAAATCTGCCGCGACAGCAGCGGCCAGCCGGAGCCGGATACCGACCTGAACGACACCGAGAATGTGCCGCTCAAGGAAAACGTGCAGACCTACTTCGCCCGCGAGGTTACGCCGCATGTGCCCGATGCGTGGATTGATCCCGCCACCTGCGATGCCAAGGACGGTCAGGTGGGCCGCGTCGGCTACGAGATCCCGTTCAACCGGCACTTCTATGTCTTCCAACCGCCCCGCACCCTCAGCGCGATTGATGCCGACCTGAAAGGGACCACCGACCGCATTCTCACGATGATTGGGGGGCTGACGAAATGAGCTTCCCGCGTTATCCGAAATACAAGCCCAGCGGCGTGGAATGGCTGGGGGAGGTGCCGGAGCATTGGGCGGTGAAACGGCTCAAGCACAACGCGCGGTTACTCACCGAAAAGACGGATCGAAGGGATCACCCCGTCGGCTTGGAAAACATTGAAGGGTGGTCTGGCCGTTTCATTCCGACGGAAACCGCTTTTGAGGGTGAAGGGATTGCCTTCGATGCCGGAGATATTCTATTCGGCAAATTGCGTCCCTACCTTGCAAAAGCCTATCTCGCGCAATCTTCTGGTGAGGCAGTCGGTGACTTCCACGTCATGAGACCCGCAGTCGGTATTGAGGCGCGTTTTGCGCAATATCAAATTCTGAATCGCGAGTTTATCGCAATCGTGGATGGCTCAACCTTTGGCTCGAAGATGCCGCGTGCGAGCTGGGAGTTCGTTGGCGGGATGAAAGTGACGCTCCCGCCCCTCCCCGAGCAAACGGCCATTGCGGAGTTTCTGGACCGGGAGACGGCGAAGATTGATGGGCTGGTGGCGGAGCAGCGGCGGCTGATGGAACTGCTGAAAGAAAAACGCCAGGCCGTCATCTCCCACGCCGTCACCAAAGGCCTCAACCCCCACGCCCCCATGAAGCCTTCCGGCATCGAATGGCTCGGCGATGTGCCAGCACATTGGGAACTGAAAGCTACGAAGCGACTTTTTCGCCTTGTTACCGATCAGGCTCCCGATGACAACGATCATGAGCTTCTATCGATTTATACAGCAATCGGAGTTCGCCCCCGAAAAGAGCTTGAAGCCAAAGGAAACAAAGCCACCACGACTGATGGATATTGGTTGGTCAAAAAGGGCGACTTGATCGTGAACAAGCTCCTCGCTTGGATGGGTGCTATTGGCGTCTCTGAATATGATGGTGTGACCAGTCCTGCCTACGACATTCTCAGGCGGCGAGTACCACTTGATCCGAGATTTTATGATTATTTGTTTCGCTGCGGAATCTGCTTTTCTGAGTTTCGTAGATGGTCGCGTGGGATAATGGATATGCGGTTGAGGCTCTATTTTGAAGACTTTGGTCGACTAGTGATGCCATACCCGAGCGAATCAGAGCAACGCGAGATCGTAGGCTACCTTCATGTCGAACTGGAGCGATTCGACACACTCACCGCCGAAGCGCAACGCGCCATCGACCTCCTGCAAGAACGCCGCACCGCGCTGATCTCCGCCGCCGTCACCGGGCAGATTGATGTGCGTCCACCAACAAAAAACTAACCATGGCCAAAATCACTTCCGAATCCGCGTTTGAAGAACACATCGAAGCCGTCCTGCTGAAGACGCATGGCTTCCTGCCCGCCCAGCAGGCGGATTACGACAAGGCGCTGTGCCTGCGGCCCGAGACGGTCATTTCCTTCATCCGCGCCACGCAGACGAAGAAGTGGGCGGACTACTGCGAGTTGATCGGCGACAAAGCGCAGGCGACCCGCAACCTGCTGAAGCGCATCAAGGAAGTGGTGGACAAGGAAGGCACGCTGCACGCCCTGCGGCGCGGCTTCGACATCCACGGCGGCGGGCATTTCGACCTCTGCTACTTCGAGCCGACGAACCCGGTGGCCGAGGAGAGCCGAAGACTTTATCAGGAAAACCTTCTGCATGTGCAGCGGCAGTTGAAGTTCTCGGAAGCCGACGAGAAGTCGCTCGATATGGGCATCTTCTTGAATGGCCTGCCCATCTTCACCATCGAGCTGAAGAACCAGATCTCGGGCCAAAACATCAGCCACGCGATCAAGCAATACAAGGACACCCGCGACCCCAAGGAGCCGCTGTTCCGCTTCAAGCGTTGCCTGGCCCACTTTGCCGTGGATAACGACCTCGTCTATGTGGCCACCGAACTGGCCGGGGTGAGGACGCAGTTCCTACCCTTCAACCAAGGCGCGGATGGCGGTGCGGGCAATCCGCCTTGCAAGGTCGGCTACGCCACCAGTTACCTCTGGCAGGAAATCTGGCAGAAGCCGCGCATTCTCGACCTAATCCAGAGGTTCATCCGCGTGGTGGATGTGCTGGATGACAAGGGCAAGAAGACTGACAAGCAGCGGCAGATTTTCCCGCGCTACCACCAACTGAGCTGTGTGCGCGAACTCGGTGCGGATGCCCAGAAGCACGGCGCGGGCAGGCGCTACCTGAACCAGCACAGCGCGGGCAGCGGCAAGACGAACTGCATCGCGTGGCTGGCCAATAGCCTCGCCACCTTGCACTCGCCAGACGGCAAGCCGGTCTTCAGCTCGGTAATCGTGATCTCCGACCGCCGTATCATCGACCGCCAGCTTCAACGCACCCTGGCGCAGGTCATCGAGACCAAGGGAATGCTCATCAATATCTCTGGTGACGATGGCATGACCTCCAAAGACCTCAAAACCGCACTGGAAGACGGCAAGCGCATCATCGTCACCACGCTTCAAAAATTTGGCGTCATCATGGACAGCATGGGCGATCTGCCGGGCGAGCGCTTCGCAGTGATCGTGGACGAAGCACACTCCTCCCAAGCAGGCGAGAGCGCCAAGGCGGTGCAGAAGGTTTTGTCCTACACCTCCGATGAGGAGCAAAAGGACGAAGAGGAAAAGACCACCGAGGACCGGATTTTGGAAGAGCTGAAGACACGCGGCCCGCAAAAAAATGTGAGCTACTTTGCCTTCACGGCGACACCCAAGCCGGAGACCTTGCAGCAGTTTGGAACCAAGCAAGCGGATGGAACTTTCCGGCCCTTCAGCCTCTACACGATGCGGCAGGCGATCGAGGAGGGTTTCATTCTGGATGTGCTGAAAAACTACACGACTTACGACCAGTATTGGGCGCTACTGAAAAAAGTGGAGGACGACCCGGAGTTCGACGGCGCAAAGGCAAAGTCGCTCCTCAGAAAATTTGTCAGCGGCAACGAACGCACCATCGCGAAGAAAGTCGCCCTCATGGTGGACCATTTCCAATCTACAGTTAGCGGCAAGCTGGGAGGCAAGGCCAAGGCCATGATCGTGACTTCCTCTCGCCTGCAAGCAGTGCGCTACAAGCTCGCGGTGGATGAGTATTTGAAAACCATCGGCAGTCCGTTCAAGGCGCTGGTGGCCTTTACCGATGTGGTGAAAGATTCCAAGGACGGCAAGGAATACACCGAAGCCAATATGAACGGCTTCCCCGAGGCGGCGACGGCAGACAGGTTCGAGGCGGACGAAAACCGAATCCTGATCGTAGCGAGCAAATTCCAGACAGGCTTCGACCAACCCAAGCTGGTCGCCATGTATGTGGATAAAAAACTCAGCGGCGTGACCTGTGTGCAAACGCTCTCGCGCCTGAACCGCACCACGGCAGGCAAGGAGGAAACCTATGTGCTGGACTTTGAAAACACGGCCGAGGACATCGAGGGCAGTTTCCAGCCGTTCTACGACCGCATCACGCTCTCCAAGGAAACCGATCCCAACGAACTCTACAACATCCGAACCGATCTGGAAAAATACGGCATCCACGACTCAGCTGAGGTGGAGGCATTCGCCAAGTTGTGGTTTGCCGCGAAGCCCAATATCGAAAAGCTCCATGCGGCTGTCGATCCCGTGGCAAAGAAGTGGCTGGCCGAAGAGGAAGAAGAGCAGGCCGACTACAAGTCGAAAGCCCGCGATTTTGTGAAGCTCTATTCCTTCATGTCCGGCCTCGTCTCCATCCACGATATCGGGCTGGAGAAGCTGTTTGTATTCCTGCGTTTTCTGTTGCCGAAGCTCCCTGCAAAAACAGGTGGCCTGCCGCTGGAAGTCCTCGGCATGGTGGATATGGAAAAGCTCGCCGTCCGCAAAAACGAAAAAAAGGACATAGCCCTCCAGCGCGGCGAAGCCAAGGTCGATCCGCTTAATTACGGTAGCGGCGCGACCCTCACCGAAGAAGAGCGCGAGGCCCTCTCCAAGATCATTGAAGACCTCAACTCACGCTTTAACACCTCGTTCACCGAGGATGAGATCATGGTCATCAAGCAGCTTGAAAAAAAGATCAGCGAAGACGAGGCCCTGCAACAGCAGCTCAAAAACGGAGCCAGACACGCCGTCGCCGCCACATTCCGCCAAGTCGCAGAAGATGCATTCCAAGACCTCATTAACGAGAACTTCAAATTCTACAAAAAGGTGAGCGACGACGAGGAGGTCTCCAAAGAGTTCTTCGACCGGCTCTTTGAGTGGTATCTGCAGAAGAAGGCTCCGAAGAAATAACGAAACTCATGAGCGTCACAACGACCGTTCTTTTCGACCGCCCGCAAAGGGAGATCGCTTCTCTCATTCAAGAGCGACTGGCGGCCTGTGAAACGGCTAAAATCGTAACTGGATTTGCCACGCCGGGCGGACTCGCTGCGATAGCAGAACCGATCAAGGCAAAGCCGGGTATTCTTTCATCATTCATTGTGGGCGCGGGGACATACCCGGCGTTTAAAGTTCTGGACGAGTTGATGGATGCAGGGGTTTCGCAAAGTAGTTTGTTCATTCACCTTGGGCATACGGCTGAATCAGGAGGTAAAAAGAATCCTTTTGTCCGCTTTCACCCCATGCTTCACAGCAAGATTTACTACTTTGAGATGCCGGATGGGACGGCGAGCGCTTTCATAGGCTCCAACAATCTAACTTCGTTCGCGATGCGAGGGCTGAACGGCGAGGCAAGTGTGCTTCTGGAGGGCGGCAAGCACGAGCCAGCCTTTGAGGAAATTCGCAAACACATCGGGGAGGCCGAGACACAAGCAACTGGATATGAACCAAGGATGAAAAGCGCTTATGCTTTTTGGTTAAGAGAATTTCTACAGGGGCTCAAATCAGAAATAGGAGAGCCTCAGGAGCAGAAATTAATAAAAACAATCCTGGTTTTTGCTGTTGCAGAAAACGGGCTAGATCCGACAGCTGGAGAGATTATATTTTTCGAGATACCACTCGGAATCAAAGCTCTTGAGACGCGCGTTCACCTTTTCCTTTTCGACACACTTCCTGCGAGTCCCTTTGCTGCCCTAGCTCTCGCCTCAACAACAGGGCGGCGGTTTGAGTGTATGGTTTGCGGTGTCGAAAATCGGAAGGGATTTACAGAGGTTCCCACAAACTGGAAGATTCTTGATTCAAAAAACCCTGTTCTTGAAAGTGTGCCGCTGGGTTCTTTTAGGCCAAGCAATCTGACAGCCTGGCAGCAGGTTCGTGCCGAGGTTATGGGCAAGCTGAAAGAGGTGCCTGAATACTTATTTGAGGCGAGCGCTGAGGGGTGGTGCCCTGTCTTTAGTGATAGCGCCAAAACAAGTTTAAGACCTTTATATGGAATGCATACCAGCGACCCAGATGATCATTATATGGTAAACAAGTGGCTGCTTGTAAAAGGGTTGGAAAAAAAAGACAAGAGATCTTTGGCTGATGATGACCAGTTAGCCTTAAACTTGGTTATGCCATGGTCTGGATCATTTACTGTGGTCTCAAATGGCGTTGCGCTAAATAAGCGGAAGTCTGAGCTTGAACTATTTGACAAAAAATGCCGGAAAGATCCCTAGAGGAAATGCGTTCAAATGCTTTTCGAGTGTTAAACGCCTCAAAATAAGGAGACATAAAATGTCTGTGCAACAAGCTCCTAAAAAGAAGGAGTTCTTCACGGCTACCCTGTGCCGAGGAAAGTGGTAAGTCACCTATTCAACGGACTAAATCTTGTAGGCCGCTTGCGACTCCTTGAGATTGTCGTTGGCTCAAGCCAGTAGGTCAGGGCGATGTCGATGGGGTGGGTTCTGGTTCCTGCTTGCCCAAGCGAGAGAGCGTCAACATCGCCACGTCTGGCTTATTTGATCTCGATGGCATGGCGACTAATCCTGCGGGCGGTTGATGAACATCGTCACGCCCGGCTTTGCGTTGCCCTTGTTGGAGTAAATCCGCTCGGCTCCGAGCGCCTTGGAGATTTCTTCGATAGTCGCTCTCGGATGGGAAGGCGGCAACGCCCGATCTCGCTTGAGTGCCTCCGCGAGAGCTAATGCCGCCTTGCTTGGAAACTCCTTTTGAGGTTGGCCCATGGCTACTCTATCGCGCCAAAGCGTGCTGATAGCAAGTGTCTAGGATAACTATGACAGACATTAAAAACATCTGGCAAAACCTCATCTCTAAGTTGCGAGTGAAATTACGGGAATGCATCGCCCCCAATCACCACACGAATCTTATGCGTGCTGGCAGAAATTGGTTCCGGTTCGTTCCAGCCCATTGCACGGGCGAGCATTTCGCCATAACGGACGGTCGCAGGTTCGGATGGTGGTAGCGTGATGAACCTGTGTTGAAGCTCGCCGAGTTAGTCGGTGCGCTTCATTGCCATCAGCCGCTGTGTCATAATCAGAACTTACGAAAGACAGAATATCCCGATCGTGGTATACATGAAGTGGAATCCCGAACTTCATGCAAACATTGGAACCAACGCAAGAGACGACGAGGCAAGATCAGAACTTGAGTCCGATGCGTCAAAAAATGAGGGCGGCATGGCCGAGGGAGCGAGTCAACGCACTGGGCGAGTCGCAGAAGGATCGCCTGTCAGCATGGGTAGCGAGGGACAGAGCGAGCAAGGGGGACGAGTATCTGACGGTTCCAGTCCTACAGGGGCTGCTGGAGATGCTCGAAACATACTACCCAGAGGAATCGAGCAGATCGTTGCCGATTTAGGCAAGCTCAACAACTACCAGTTAGAAGCACTTGGTCTGACCAAGGCCGAAGTCGATGAGGCGATAAAAAACTACACCGACCCAAACTCGGTCAGCTACTCCATAGCCAGCCAGTCGGATATCGACCGGGTGAACAAGGCGCTCGGCGGCATGAACCGAGGCCCGGACGAGCGGCTCAAAGTCTACCAACGGGCGAAGAATAGCTTCTCTCGCGTCATGCAGGAAAACAAGGAGGCGCTTGATGCCATACGCTCATCCGTTTCGACTGATACCGCGCCTGCGACTGAGCGGGTAGAGATGGATCGCGCAGGAAAGATGGCGGATGTATCGAGTGAGGAGAAGACCGAGTTGGAAAAAGCATTGCAGGATAATGCCGACACCTTCCTTCCGCGCATCGAGGCCGCGCAGACTCCCGCAGAGCGCAAGAAAGTCGAACGTGATGCCAAGGACCGCGCCAAAATCTTGGAGCAAGGAATCCGCGACAAATTTGCAGAACGCAAAAAATCGGTGGATGCCGAGGCGAAGTCCCAGCGAGACCAAATCGTGCAAGCCGCAGCGGCAAAAGATTCCGCATCCAATGCGAGGATGCGCGACAAGGTACGACTTACCAAACTCGTCAACGCTATCGGCGAG
>Ga0208923_1000089_pt1 | contig 22215 bp, 22 predicted proteins | sample ColrivemetaGS575_FD_187620 | JGI IMG/M metagenome (GOLD analysis project Ga0208923, IMG submission 187620) | Estuarine microbial communities from the Columbia River estuary - Freshwater metaG S.575 (SPAdes) (version 2) | ecosystem: Environmental > Aquatic > Marine > Intertidal zone > Estuary ...
ACAATGACCTAAGAGAGTCGTTTTTCTTAGGATTTTGATTTGCATCTATAAGAGACTTTAGCTTTGATTCAAACACTGAGGCAGGATCTACTGGAGTAGGTGGAACAGGTGGTGGTTGAGCACCAGCAACCGTCACTAAGCAAAGCTGCGGGTCAGTAGGAATATCGTTCATTGAAGTGTAAACAAAAATACGGTAATTACCGGGATTTGTAGCGCAGAATATAGCCCACAACCCAGTGTCTGACACAACAAGGTCGTTTTCGTCTGAGGCTGAGAACCATTTGACTATCTTACCATTGGTTTGAACAGTTAGCTTTACAAGCCTTCCAGCTTTAGCTTCAACTTTTTCAGCTATCTTTATGTATGGCTCGTCTTTCTTTATCTCTTGTGCTTCCAATGAGTGGCACGAAACAAAGATAACTAAAGCTGCAAATATTCTGATCATTGAAATGCCTCCATATGTATGTAACAAAGACGGGCTGTGGTGTTACTAATTGACTCGGTAAAATCAATGTCTTTTTAAGAGTTGCAACAAGCTCCTCCGTATGACCAGCCCGTCAGTTTCATCTAGGTGTATCTCCGCACCTAGATTGATTCATTGACTGCTCTTCGTTTTGCTGCAAATTCTTCTGACATTTGCGATCTTGCTGCACCATATCGTAGCAACAAAAGAGTCATTTCGTCTATAGTTGAAAAATTAACTACAGAATTATTCATAGCTATAATTGACGGTATAGGGAGGCCCATTGCTGCTGCTTCTTTAGCTAAAGAGAATACTCCTACTAACAAAGCAACATCTGCAGATGTAATTCCAAGATTAAACCCTTGGCCTGAATCCCAACCTGTTTGCTCTAAAACTGCCCACTCAGCATCAATCTGTTTTAACTTTTCTTCTTTTTCAACAAGAAGAGGATAACTAGTAATTGCTTGATTAACTAAAAGTAATTGCTCTTCAGTAGGTTCAGAAACATAATCTATACGGTAGGTTCCATCACCGTTATCAGAGATTCCTTGTATGGGAACAATCGAGTTAATTTTTTCGTGTAATACAATTAGCATTGTGATTCCTTTTAAATTAGCTTAACACCAAAAAGTACCTTCAAGAATAGCTTGAATATAAGTAGTTCCAGAAGTTCCGTACTCCATCATAGTTACATAATGATAGCCTAAAACATTTGAACGGGTTGAATAAGTTCTACCTGCCCTTGCATTAACATCTACTGAATCATAGCCGGGTGTGCTCCCATCCCATGCTGCACCTTGACTAGTAGACCCACCACCAGCAGAACCAAACCCTACTGATATTCCACGATCTAGCCCAACCACATAACCAATTTTTTGATTAGCATCGTTGTTCCATGATCTCCATGCACCTCCGGTGTAAGTGTGCCCACCGTAACCATATGTTGAATAAGTATCTTGATGAACTACAAGCTCTACTTGATTATTTAAATTCCATAACAATCTGTTATTTTTGCTGCTTGCAGTAGTGTTTCCACCAGTAGCTCTAAAAGTTCCTAGATACCTTCTAGTTAAAGCTCCAGATTTTAAATACACCCCATTAGTTAAAACTAAAGCAGTAGCTCTTGCAGTGCTAGAAGACCATGCAGCTAGCTCTAATGTCAATGTTCCTGAATTGTTGTAAATAAAAACATCATAGTTAATAGTGCTTAAGCCAGATAAAGCTAAACTTCTTTCTGTAAAAGCAAAAGAATCCCAACTTGATCCGTTATAAAGACTGATCATGTTACCATTGTAAGGAGTGTAGTAAATTGTAGTAGAGCTTACATCTGATGTAGTAACAGGAACACCAGAACTAAGAGTTAACCTGCCAGACGAAAAAATGTTGCCAATTGAAACAGAAGGTTGGGCAGATAGCCATGCAGACCCGTTCCATATCCACGCTCTATTGTTATAAGAGTAGATCTGATTTGTTGCAGGGGATGCTGGAAAGTCAACTGGCATAAAGCTCCTTTAGCAAAGCAAAGAACCACTTGCTTGAAAATCAAAATATGTTGAAGCACCAGAAGACTCTGTATTTTGTAATCCAGTTAAATAATGAAACCCTGCATTAACTTGGCCAAGTGAAGTTATTGTTCTTCTAGTAAAAGTAGCTGCCCTATCGTCTGATACGCAAGCTCCAAATTGAACTGTTGTAGAATCAAGTCCAAATAAGACATTTGCAGATGTACCGCCACAGGTTATAGGTGCTGTTGCATTAGCTAAGAATGTTTCTCCGCTTATACCCGTTATAAAATATAACCTAGTAACACTTACTCCATTGTTATACTCTCGTACACCCCCGTTATAAGAATGGCTAAGGGAGTAAACAAACCCATACATACCCCTTAAAACTTTATTATTGAAATTCCAAACTAGCCTGTTTGCTAGCGAGTCTGTTAACTGTGCAGAAGCATTGCTTCTTACTGTTCCTATATACCTTCTGGTAGTATCAGAACTTTTAACATACACACCATTAAGCAAAGTTAATGCGTGAGATCTAGTTGTATCGTTTGTCCAAGCAGCACTAAACTCTAAAGCAACACTTGAACCGCTGACATATGCAAAAACATCATAATTTGCATTAGCTACGCAACCTGCAGTTGTTAATGTTATTTCAGAAAAGGTATAAGCATTCCAGCTTGTTCCGTTATAAAGGCTAAGAATGTTTCCATTGTATGGAGTAAAATAAACAGCATTTTTAGCGGTTTGGTCTGTTGAAGAAACAGGAACACCGGACTCTAAAGTAAGCCTACCATTAGACTGTATAGCACCAGCACCAACACTAGGGCTTCCAGCTTCAACCCACTGTGAAGTGTTTCCGTCATTTATGTAAACTAACAACGCTGCATCGTCTGTGTCGTACCAATGATCTCCAACAGCAGGGCTTGAAGGTGCAGATGAACTAGCCGTGTAATTTACTCTGCTAGAATACGAAGGAGCAGATGTTCCATTGGATTGCAATACTTGCCCCGCTGTTCCAGCAGCAAGAAAGCTTGTTGCACCAGATGCTGTGTTGTAAGGAACTTGCCCTGCACCACCACCAGCAAGATTAGTTGCAGTTGTTGCAGAGGTAGCAGAAGTGGCAGATGTTGCGGTTGATGCGTTACCAGATAATGTTGCAGTGATTGTACCAGCAGAAAAGTTTCCAGAGGCATCTCTTTGAACAACAAAAGAAGCGGTGTTTGCACTCGCTGCGTTAATTCCGATTGTGCCAGTTCCAGTTATTGTTCCACCTGTGATTGGGGAAGTGGTTGCAATTGATGTAACTGTTCCAGAAGTCGAAGAAGTTCCCGCACCAATGGCAGTTCTAAAAGAAGCAGCATCTAAAGCGGTTACAGTATTATCTAAATTCAACCTTGGGAATGTTACCGCTGATGGATTAGTAAGCGTAAACAAATTACTACCAACAGTAGTTGCACCCAAGGAAGTTCTGCCAGTTGATGCAGTTAAACCAGTTGCACCACCACTCCATTGTTGCGTTTGTGTATAAGCAGTATCCCAAGTAGTTTGTTTTGCTGTTGTGGGTATTGCATATCCAGAAGTTAAAGAAAATACACCAGTAGTATTCGTATATGTCAATCCTGTTGCAGTTGAAGAAAGATCAGTTAGCTTAATACCACCTAAACCAGCAAGGGTATAAGTGGGAACATTTAATACTCCTGATGACAATGTGCTTGAACCACTACTACCAGTAACAGTTAAAGATGAAAATGTTGCTGCTGATGGAGTTGGTATATTTAATACATTGGAAACTAAAGTTGCTGCTCCGCTTCCTGTTGTTGTTAAGCTTGTAATTCTATTAGTGTAAGCTGTATCCCAGTTTGTTTGGGAACTTGTTGATGGTATTGCATATCCAGAAGTTAAAGAAAATACACCAGTACCTGAAGTGTAAGTTAACCCTGTTGCTGTTGATGATACAGACGATCTTGCCCTTGTGTCCGTGTAGTAAAGGTTTGTGTCTTCCGATATATTTTTAGTTGTACCAGCAACATTTGCCCATAATTTTGAAGTCGAATTATACTGAATAATATCGCTGTTTGCTACACTAGTAATTGACACATCATGTATTTCGTCTAATTCGTAACCATTTTGAATTTTTACAGTTACTACACCTTGAGTTGGATGGGCTCGTACTACTACACCAACATATACAAGATGGGTTGGGGCTGAAGGTTTTGTAGATGTCCATGTACCAGCAGTTGCTCCACTTAAGTATAGCTGAGTACCTTCTGTATACGCAGAAGTATCCATATCAATTAAACTTCCAGCTATAACTAAATAGCCATCACTATTGTTAGCTATATTAGCACGAACAACCCCAAAGGTTTGTGCTGAAGTAGCGTCACTAGTTGCTAAAGCTTTTGCAACAGTTGGCTTATTTCCAAGACCACCATTAATATAAACAATTGTTCCCTTAGTTAATGTTGCTCCAGTGTTGTTTCGCACTAAAGCAATTAAATCTTCAGCTTCAGATAGATTTGTTCCGATGTAAGCAACTGTAAAAGATGGATAAGTACCAGTCACAGAAATTGCATTGCCAGCAGTTAAAGAAACCGTTTGATCTGGTGAAGAATTAGTTACAGTAAAGTTTGGATATGTGCCAGTTACAGACACCCCAGTTCCAGAATTAAGCACTACAGTTTGATCTGGTGAAGAATTAGTTACAGTAAAGTTTGGGTATGTGCCAGTTACAGACACCCCAGTTCCAGAATTAAGCACTACAGTTTGATCTGGTGAAGAATTAGTTACAGTAAAGTTTGGGTATGTACCAGTCGCAGATATGCCAGTACCGCTAGTTATCTTTACGGTTTGATCTGGAGATGAGTTTGTAACTATCCCTGTTGTATTGTCGTAAGATATCCCAGTTCCAGCGGATACTGATTTTCTAGCATCTGAATCTGCATACTGAGTAATTGTGCTAGCAACAGTAAAATTTGGGTATGTGCCAGTCGCAGAAATCCCTGTTCCGCTGCTGATTTTTACGGTTTGATCAGGTGCAGAATTTGTAACCGTAAAATCTGGATAAGTTCCAGTCGCAGATATACCAGTCCCAGAGGTTAAAGTGACTGTTTTATCTGGCGCAGAGTTTGTGACTGTTACATTGCCAGTGCTTGAATTTACACTGACACCTGTTCCAGCAATAATAGACAACACAGAAGAAGACGATGAGGTTACATCGACTACAACGCCAGCTTGATTTTTTGTGTATACCTTGCCATCAGTCGAGTTTACTCCTAGCTCACCTACCCCTAGCTGTGACGCTGTAGGTACATAACCTGCGCCAGTAAACTTTTTAATTGATATTTTTGGCTGATGATTCAGATCCATTTTTTATACCATGGTCCAAAAAACTTTCATACCTGAGAAGGTCGAATTTACATAGACCTTAGAAACATCGTCAATCGGAATCGTCATGCTCTCGCCAGCGTACAGCTCAAACCCATCTGTAGCAGAAGTCGTTCCGGGAGTTACTGTAGAAGGGCCAATATAAACATTTTCTGAATTAGCATTGGCACTTTTAACAATAATACCCCTAGTTGTAGGAGTCGAGCTAGCAACCAAAGCTACAGCGGTATTAGCTGTTGTAGACTTACTGCCAGTCACAACTGCTGACGATACAGATTTAACTAAGTTGATTGGAAGTCCGGTAGTAAGGCTGACCAAAGTTACAGATCCATCTGGACCATAAGCAATTTTGTCAACTACATACTTAACTCCACCAACATCATCTGCACCTATCGTATCCCCGCCTTCGCCGGGATTGAGGATAACATTATCTGCCATTTTTGACAACCTTCTTTAATGAGGATCTTGTCTTGTGAATAAGATCTACTTTTTCTTTCTTAGAAAGAACTTGGCTACCCATGCGTTTTTCAGCATTTTCAAGCACGATGTCATCTGCGACATCTTTATTAAATCTTTCGGAAACTTTCTTAACTTTCCTAGAGATAGCTCCTTCAGCACCCCAACCATTCTCATCAATAACCTTAGCTGCATGTGCCCTGTCTGACACCCAAGCTTTAGGGTCGCCGGGAAAGTTCGCAAGGCTGCTTAGGTATATCTTTCCTTTGGTGCTTATTCCAGCTTTCTTTGCATAGGACTGATAGTAATCGCCCATGTTTGGAGCACCTTCAAATTGATTGCCGTTGCAATGGCCATGAAGGAACTCTCTGTCCGTGCTTGCTCCGGGAGGAGTCCGTGAAGCAAGCATGTCAGCTAGTTTAGGAGAAACACCAGAGGAAATCATTTCGTCATAAAAACTTAGGCTCATCTTTATCTCCGTTAAATTAATTACCAACCATAAGGATCTTCAGGACTTATCATTCTATTTGGATTATCTGGACTAGGCGTACTTTGCATTTGTCCTCTTTGCTCTGCTAAAGATTGTTGATCTGGAACAGCATTCCTAATAAATCTTCCTGCATTTTCATATGATTGCTCTGATATATTTCCCACCTTGTTTGCTATGCCAGAAGCAGCTTCCATACCAAGTCCAGCCCAAGTCCTAGCTGCTTTTGCTGCAGGTGCTACTACTTCTGCTGCTGCTACTGCTGCTGCTTCTGCATTTATATCATCAAAAGTTTTACCAACAATGTTGTTTCCTAGACCTGAACCATAATCAAAAGCTTTAGTAGTATCACTTGCAGCATCAAGAGGAATCCCATCAAACATAGACAGGTCCATGTTATCAATAGTTTTAGATATATCACCTATAACACCTTTAGGAGAAGCACTATTTGGCAAAGCAGAGAAGTCTGTTATTCTGCCAATGTCTGGAGCTTGATTTGTCAGGCTAGCAAATGAACCCATAGTACCAGTGGCAGGATCTAACTTGCCTAAATCTTGAGAGTATGCAGATGCATCATTAAGATACTTAGCATAATCAAAAGAATTTTCAGGAGTCTTAAGCATTAAGTCCGTCATCATATCTGCGGTTGGACCAACTTTTAAACTTATAGGACTTCTTGGAATATTATCAGCCGAAAGTATGGGTTTAAAATATGCTGAACTTGATCCTATTTCGCTTCCTGTCCTTGAAGCTATATTCTCCATTGCATTAACACCAGCACTAGATACATCACCAAAACTTTTACTAGTTGACTCAAGCGTAGGGACAACAGATGGAGAAAGTTTGGAAGCAACTGTAACAGCATCAGGTACTACTTTAGAAGCTGCAGACATAATATCTGGGGCAGCTTTAGCTCCAAAACCCATTAATTTAGGAACAGCTTTTACACCAGCAATTCCAGTTTTTACAGCTGGAACTATACCTAAACTAAAATAACTTGTTGGATCTGTAGCCATATCAAAAAGTGCGTCACCAACACTAGGCAAAAGTTCTCCGCTTCCCGGAGCATTCATGCCACCATATGAAGGTGCATAAAGCTGTCTTGCATTAAGCTCTTTTTTTGGGTCAGTAATTTGAAAATAATCGGAAAATGGAATTATATTCCCAATAGCTTGTTCATCAGCTTGACCATAACCTGTCGCATAATTAAGGGCAGTGCTAATTAATCCACGAGCAAACCTTCCGGGTTTATCTAGTGTTTCGCCAGCATAGCCAAGTGCTTGCAATAATAAATTTTGCTCTTCAGGTTTCATGTATCACCTATGTTAAAATTTAAAATTAACTTTCTGGAGGCTTAGGTAGTGGTGGTGGATCTCCGGGAGCAACAGGCTGTTGTCCTAAAGCATTTATAAGCATTTCGTAAAGAACACTACTGTTAGGAAAATTTTGCATTTATAATATCCTTATGTAAGTCTTGTCATTCCAGCTAGTGTGTTTGTCTTAGGAGCAGCAACAGGCTTAGTTACTGGGTTTGCTGGTGATGTCCCCGGTACTTGGTACTTAAACTTATCTTGCATCTGATTTGCACCTATTGAACCTTTATCAATACCCTTCTGTACCGCTTGACCCATTCTTGTCATGCGATCTTGTACTGATGGAATTGGTGGCTCGGCTCCAGCTGGAGTCTTTGTTGGCAAGCCTCTATCAAAAAAACCACCAGTTCCAACGGGCCCTTTAATATAAACTGGGTTTTTCATTCCGTAAGGACTTAAGTATTGTGAATATTTCCAAGCATCGCTGCCATCACCCTTATCTACATATCCGGGTGTTGGCCCATACTGGCCCATGCCCGGATGGCCACCATATGCAGCCCATGCATCATTAAACATTTTTGTACCTTGATCAAGACTTCTTTTATTTCCCTCAGCTAGTTGAGTAGCTAATCGCTCACCAGCATTTGGCGCAGGAGATCCGTCAGCATAAGTGTCTTTACCATTCATTGAATAAGTAAAAGATTTGTTTACTGTCCCATCTGGGTTAAAACCTTTTTTAAGACTATCATACCATGCTTGATTTGGCATTGTAAAACTCCTTATACATAATTGTAAGAATTAACTGGCGCATCCATAGGCGTTTTTTTATTAGTAACAACAGGAATCATTCGGCCTTGACTATCAGGAGCAAATTGCCCACCCTTAGCTCGGTGAGCATTCTCAGCATCAATTAAACTTTGGCTGCGCTCATTATTGGCTGTTCCAGAAATTGGAATCATTTTGCCTCCCGGTGTAGTAGCAAATTTACCACCACCAGCTGCATGCTTATCGTTAATAGCTTTTTCGGATGGAGATATAGTGTTATCATCGTAGACAGGGATCATTGGACCACCCGGATAAGCAGGAGCAAATTTGCCACCAGCATCTTTAAACTTCTGATTACGCTCATTTAATTCTGGAGAATAATTATTATATTCCCCAAGAACTGGAATCATGGTCCCACTTAAACCCATTGCAAATTTGCCACCTCTTGCTCTATGAGCTGCTTCTACTTCAGCTTGAGTCAATTGCCTTTCTCTAGGCGCTATCATTCGTTCAAATTCTGCGTCAGTCATATTTTTATATTGCGCTCGGTTAGCTGCTTTTTCGTATGCACTTATTGCTGCCGAAGCTTCAGCCATGTTTGTCTGAGCATTTGCATTCTCCCAATACCAATTTGCTTTTGCTGCTAAATCCCTAAGGCTTCCGGGTTTATCATCAGGACCAGCTTTTTCCCACCCTTCAGGTAACCCCGGCATCCGAATATTAGTAAGTTTTTCGTCACCTTTAAAAATTCTATTTGGTGACCAATAGGGTGCAGGTCCAGTATTCTCAGGAAGCCTCATATCAAAACCACGATCTTTAAGCCTACCGGGGAACTTAATATCTAACCATTTTTCATAGCCTTCAGGATCAGCCTTTCTTGCTTCTAAAAATTTCTTTTGTCGTTCAGCTTCTTTATCTTGATATTCTGTCATCATTTTGTATCTTGTTGGAGTTGAATTAAACTCCATAGTAACAGGCTTTCCAGCTTTTCCAGCTGCTTCTTTTGCTTTCATAATTCTTTGATATTCAATTTCCGCAGGGTCGTTTGGATCAATTGTGCTGTAATCTGGCTTTGCAATAGGATTGTAAAAATAAGGATCATCATTGTTTACTAAAGGGCTTGGAGCTTGCCCTTGCTGTGGCGAACCTAATGGCTTATTAGTTCCTACTGGTTTAGGTGCTTGCCCCGGAACTTGATAAGGAATAGTGTTTGCTTGTTGTCGTGATTTTACTTGACCTTGCTGCATAGGTCTATTAAACAATTTGTCTCGTATAGACTTCTTAGTCACACCAGTACCTTTAGCTGGACTTGCCCCAGACATTCGCTGCGCTACAGTTGGTATTTCGTTACTAGCCATTTCAAACTCCTTATGTAAGTCTTGTCATTCCAGCTAGTGTGTTTGTCTTAGGAGCAGCAACAGGCTTAGTTACTGGGTTTGCTGGTGATGTCCCCGGTACTTGGTACTTAAACTTATCTTGCATCTGATTCGCACCTATTGAACCTTTGTCAATACCCTTCTGTACCGCTTCACCCATTCTTGTCATGCGTTCTTGTACGGTTGGAATCGGCAACGGTGCTCCTCCGGGCGTTGTTGTTGGTTTTGCAATAGGTTTGTCATAATAAAGACTTTGCATCCAAGCTCCACCCTCAGGACTATATCTACCTCCGGGTTTAGTTATGTCACCATGAGTAAAACTGCTGTTATAAAGAGTATCTATCATTACGGGATTTTTCATACCTTCTGGACTAAGCTTAGGATTCATTTTCCAAGCATCACTTCCATCTGGATTTGGCGCAGTAAGTGGGTTACCACCATATGCAGCCCATGCAGCTTTATCTCTAGCAACATATTGATCTATTTGCTCATACTCTTTTCTTTTTCTAGCAGTAAATTCACGCAGATTATCTCTAGCAGCTTGACTCATAGTCGAAAATTCATTGTCTATATCATTAGTTTTCCAGTTATAAACTTTTTTTGGACCTGCATATGTATTTATTCCATTAGCTAAAGCCCATTGCTCGCCGGGATCTAATTTTTGAAATTCACTTGCCATTTTTAAACTCCTTGTGGTGGCATTGGTGGCATCATTTCGGGAGGCATGCCTTCAGGTGGCATACCTTCTGGGGGCATCATTCCGGGAGGCATCATTCCGGGAGGCGGGGGAGGCGGGGGCACAACCAAATACTTTGTAATATCAAGGTCTAAAGTTTTAGCCCAATCCTGAAGAAGTGCATTGACTGCAGTAAAATCTCCAGTATTTTGTGCAAAGGTGGACAAGCTAGGCAATATATTCTGCATAGCAAGACCCATGTTATCTGCGTCACGCTGCTTGTTTGGCTTCATAGAACTGCCAGCAGCAACTCTGTATTCAAGGTTGTGCAAGATGTCATTCGGATCACTGGATACTATGAGTTGATCCCAGAGGAACGCAATAGGTTTTCCAACAACATTAACCACATCGTTACCAGTAAGATGCCAACGAACAGCAAGAGCTTCCTTCTTTGCTATATCCGTCATTGCGTCTTCAACTTTGTTCGCCATGTCATCAGGACGGATTTTGGTTTGTTCCGTTTTACTCTGAGCTTCCGTGGCAGAACGGTATGATGCAGCCGATTCGCCATAAACCAACTCCGTGAGCCCTACACGCTTTTCAAAGTTTCTCTCAACGGCAGATAGAACTTGCCAGATGTCCGAATTAAATGGAGGATGCTGAAGGAATTGTACTACATCGCTAACAGTACCATGAGTTTCATCTATTTCTAAAAGCTCATAGTCAGTACCGTGAAGAATTGTAGACTTAATTTCTTCGCCAACTGATTTTTTAATTGCAAGAAAATCCCTGCACGAAACTCTAATTTTTCCAGCAATAAATGAGTACACCCAGTTAATAAACTTAAGCTCACCAAGACCGGGTTTAAGATGCGACATAGGCCAAACTTTTCTTGGCCTTTCATGGAAGATAATTGGAGTCATTGGCCAACTATCATCAGCCCAAAATGGGGTATCCCATTCTAGCCTTCGCTTAATTTCTGCGTCATCCCCTCCGTTTTGAATATCAGGAGGAAGATTTAGCGGGTAATCTACTTTATCGCATACAGCAAGATAAGCGTAATCGCCGTACTCTTCTAGCGGTTCAAGATTTTCTTTTGGAACACCAGACAAACGCCCACCAACTCCAACCTTGGAGTAGACTTTCCAATAGACAAGAAGGTCATTTGTTTTACCTTGCTTGCGCTTGTAATCTCCAGCAGTGCCTTCTCCCATGAGATTTCCTTGCTGGTTATATGATTCAAGATGACCAGACAAAGTACCAGCAACTAAACCAAAATCTCGCTCTACTTGCCACACAGGATCAACACAGCGTTTAGCTATCCATCCCGCTTCAGCAATTGTTTCCATATCAGGATCAATAACCAGATTATCTACAGTGTCGTAGAAGCTACCAATAAATTTCTTTCCTGTTCCGGGAGATACATAGGGTCTTGTCCAGAGTACGCCCATGCCTTTAATTAACGCTTCATCAATCGCTCGTCTTGAATGATCTTTAAGGTTAAGCGCATCAGGTGTAAAGTTTAAATATTGCTCAAGTAAAAGTGCTCTAGCTCCATCAAGCTTTGTTTGCTTAACATTTAAATCTTGAAGCATATCAAACATTGGCCCAAATTGTTGTGGATTAAAAGGAGCAAATGCACCTTCTGGAATATCCATAACAACTCTTGGATTTACTTTCCGATTTGGATTTCTTGAGTAAAGTGCTGGCCCAAAGAGCTGGACCATTTCTGCAACTTTATTAACTGTCATGGCAAAGGTAGGTCTAGGGAAATCGTCTGCGCTTCCAGTAAAAGAAAGCCCTCCCCCTCCACCCTTTTTAAGACCATACATAAAATCGTATGGACCATCAAAGAACTGCATGCAAGTTTCGGCATCCTTACCAAATTCATCCTGCTTAAAATCATAAGCAAGCTGAATTTTTTTCAACCATGCAGTAACTATAGGGGCTAAGAGGGAGTCTTCTTTCATTTATTATTTCGCAACAGCAAATGCGCCTTTTTGTTTTTGTTGTTGTTCAGTTATTCGCATAACCAAAGTCCAAGCTCCAGCTTCTCTGGCTTCAGGTATTTGTGTAGTAGGATCATCTAAATGTCTTACTCCATCCATACACCGAATGGTTACGCTATCTTTTTCAAACACGCTGCAAGCAATAGTTTCTGCTCCAACATGAGTAACAACCGCTGGCCTTGGCGCAGTAGTCCTATCCGCTGCATGATACCAAAGCACCATATCACCAACAAAAATATTAGGCATAACAAACGAGGGCATATCATTCTCCTTGAGCAATTTCTAGGGGCTTCACTGATTTAAGCCATCCGTCAAGATCAAACTTTTCTTCAGGCTCAATAACAGTGTTATAAAGTACCATAATCGCAGCTTCCCACGCAACTAAAGATTTCTCATTTGGCTCACTATTACAAAGTTTTGCGATCTGGGAGGCTAAATCTTTTACCTTGCCATCTGGGTTGTTTAGTGCCCATTCGCCTATTGCTGTCCAAGAATTTTCATCAAGTTCTTCGTTTTTAGGCGCATAATCTAAAAACTGGCAAGCATCTTTAAAGCCTTCTTTGGCAATAGCTCCAATAATCATTGCGGAAGATCCACTCATAATCACACCTTTTCTTTACCGGGGCCAAGATTAATCATGCCCAAGCCCCCGTTTTGCTTGTTCATGCGCCTGACTTTCGCTTTCAAGGCTTTCAACACAGTATCATCTTTTCTTTCCATAGTGTGCCTTTGCACATATTTTAAATTACTCATGGCCATGTATCTAAAACAAGCCATAGCGTGAACCCTGCCCCTATCTTCTGGCTTATCAGTAACATAACCTCTAGGTTCTTTCTTGTATCTGTATCTTTCTATCTCCCACATAAAGTTAGGACATTGCGGAAATACTTTTAATTTAATTGACCCGTCTTCTCTAACTTTTAGAAATGATCTTGCAGCTTCAATACCGCCCTGCACATCATCTGAGCCCCATTGAAAACCGCTGCCAGTAGAAGCAGAATAAACTTTGTATTTACGCAACGCTCTTGAATACTGTTGCTCAACATTTAAACCACTACCAATGTCAGATATTCTTCCACCATGCATATCTATTACAAACTTTTCAAACTGCTGACCTACGGATTTTTGAGCCATTCTTTGGCCAAACTGTTCAGCATCACAGTTGTAAATATAAAGCTCATCATATAGATAAATAGTATTCCCAAGCATAGATGGAGGAATAGCAAAAAACAAAACGCAGCAAACCTGCCTACCGGGGTCAACAACAGCATACCTAGTCCACTCATTAGGTATCTGAAAAAACTCGACTCCATGCATTGCTTTTGAAAACTCTGGAAATACCCTAAGACTATTGATTGCAAACTCGCCAGATATCCTAACTTTCCGTTCGTCTTCTGACATTCCTTCTGCAAATTCTTTTTTCTCTTTGTCACCGATGTGTGGGTTGTCATCCAAAATAATAACAAACTCGTCCACGGTTCTTTCATCTGGGGCATCTGGGTGCTTCTCTCTTTCTGTCAAAGCTCGTTCATGCAATTCAAGAAGTTTTTCTGTTCCGGTTTGTGGCGTAGCAGACCAAAATCCGCAGCCTTTACGATCCAAGATACGAGCACTTAACTCTGGATGCCAATCAGGATCTACAATTTCCTCATCAAGCCAGAAGATATCAATATCGCTACCTTGAGGTGGCTTACCTTCTGAGGAATAAAAGCTTATTTCCCACCCGTTGTTTAGCACAACAAGTTTAGGAATATTCTTGGCCTTGTTTTCCCATGCTATCTTTTTGATTAGCCTTTTAGGAATTAGCGGAGGAGATGGCTTAGTAAGGTGAAACCGATCAAGGTCTGACTTTTCCCAAGGTTTGTAAGTTCTCCATTGTTTGGTTTTTAAATCCCTTATAATCCTGAAAGCACCAGCTCTACCTAGCTTTCGCCACATTACATTACCAATATGATCAAGATTTCTACCTACGCAAAAAGCTCTGCCACCTTCTATGGGATACTTTAAAAAAGGATCTACACCGCAAACAGCTCTAGACAATTCGACAGCTGCCACTGTAGTTTTACCTGATCGGTTTCCACCACGGACTAATCGGTGGGTGGCTTTAGACGAATGAAATGCTTGCTGGATTCCGGTAGGCTCATAGATCTTAAGAGCTTCCATCTTGCGTCTGGCAGCTTCGCCAAGAAGTTTCTTAAACCTAATACTGTCTCTTTGCCCAAGTTCAGAATAATCAAAAGTTTCTTTGCTTCTATCTTTAGAAGTTACTTGCTCGACCTTCTGTTCAATCGGTGGGTTTAAATCAAAGTGTTTTTTAACGACAGCATCAAATTGTTTTTTAGCTACTTTAGGTTTTCGGCTTTGATCTAAGAGATGTGCAACAACAATTTTCTGAACAACATCGAGAGCCATGTCTTCTGACAGTTTATTGTCAGTCAGATTCAGCTCATCAATCAGGTTCTTTACTGATTGGAGGGTTAGTATCCCGTCTGGAAAATTCTCCTGCGAGCTCAGACCCGATGTCTTCCACCACCGCAGCGAGTTCATCACTGACTTTTCCAGCTGCGTCAGCTCTCTCTTTGGTTCTTGATCTTCCATCTGACTTCTCCTTGATTTGATTTACAACGCCGTCAATCTCTCTGTCAAGGTCTTCGTCAGTCATAAGACCAGTGTCATCTGGCTTTTCGTCAGACTCAGAAGCAAACTTCCAAACTCTAGTAATGATATCTAATATTCTTTGTCGAACCAGAGATCCTTCACCAGCAGCAATCCATTCTTCAAAAAGCATCTCTGCTAATTTAGAAGGACCACCAACTACCCTTACGAAATTCTCAGCAAGCTCAGAAAGATGCGGTAGCTTCTTTCCGTCTTTCAGGTTACTGCGTAAGTTAGCTTCTGTTTTGTTTGAAGATGGAGGCATTTCTATCCTATGTAAAAAGTAAGGGTGCAACAAAAGCTACACCCTTACTAATCCATTCACTTAGGCATTGCCCAAGTGTCTAAGCGAAGGCTTATCTGCCAATGAAAGCAGTAATATCGCCAGTGCTAGAAGTAGCAGCACCGGAGCAAGCCCTGCCTACTACAAACCCACCGGAAGGAAGGACATTGGTTACAGCTTTATTAACTAATGCACTGAGTACATCGTTAGCTGCAATCGTTACTGTCCAACCACCAGAAGCGGGGGAAATAAGCGCAGGACCGCCAACAACTACATAGAACAAGTCACCAACTGGAACACCAGCTGCAGGGAGTTGTTCATCTACTGGGTAACCAACACCACCAGCTGTAACTGTTCCGGTAGCTTTAGTACCGTAGGTTCCAGCAGTAGTGGAAGTGGTAAATCCAGTGATAGTCTTTGGAAGAATAGCAGCAGATCCACCGTTACGAACTACTCGACACCTGACCTTGTGGCCAGAGCGAGCAATTTTGGTAGAACCAATGGTTGCTGTAACCAAGTCTTCAAATTCAAACTCTTGTCCTTCAAGGTTTGCGCCACCAAGATCGTTAGCGTCAATTGTAGCACCGCCGTAAAAGGTAGTACCACGCTCGAAGGGAGGGTTTTCATTTCTAGCCATTATCAATTTCTCCTAAGTAAAAAAGTTCCTAATGAATGTTAAGTAAGTGCTACAAATTTAGCTTGGTAGCGTGGATTACATCTCATGTTACCGAAGAAGTCGATTGAGAATCTTTCGGTATAGCTAGCAAGGTCGAAGTCAGGAACTTCAGGAACAAACAGTTGTGACTGTAAGCTTCTCAATTCCAGCTCATCAACATTAAGACCGTAGCCAACACCATCAGGAATCCCGTACTCAGAAGTAATGTCAACACCATCAACATTGACGGAGTCTTCAAAACCAAGAGCGTAAAGACCACCCTTCTTGTCACCACGAACAACCGTCAAGCGTTCCTTGACAGCTTGTTGTTCGAGTACAAGTCGATACATTTCTGATTCCAAGATAATCATGTCAAGCATACCACGCTTAGACTTGTTCTTGTGACTCTTAGTAATCGCATAGCGAATAGCTTGAGTACAAGTGTTAGCCCAAGTGTAAGTGCCTCCAGATGGAATGGTCCATGCAGTGTCGGTATAATCGACAACTAAAGGAGACCAGAAGGAATACTCAACATCGCCTGTGCCGTCTGGCCAAGCAGTGTTAGAGCTAGAATCCTTAGACCAGCTACCACCATAGTTTCCTAGGTTAGTAAGTAGTCCAGCATAAGTGTCAGAAGGTAGACCTACAAACCCGTGTGGGCTAGGTCCAGATGTTCCGAACCACGACTCTAAACCGTGGATGCGTCCAGTACCACCAGCAGCATTACCATCAGCATAGATTTCGTCACCAAAAGAGTCTTCAATTTCAAAGACCATTGAGTTAACGATGTCAGATGCCAACTTAATAATGCCTTCGGCAGTGCCTTGATTTTTGAGCTTTTCAAATTTACCAAGTGCATCTGTCACAGCATAACCACGCCAATCAAGTTGGGCGGTCTTGTAACGGTTAACTTTGCTAAAAGTCAAAGTGTCGCCGTCAGTGATAGTACGCAAAGGTGATTTTTTGTATTTCACCTTCCAGTCCATTAGATCACCAGAGTTGTTGAAAGTCACACGACCACGATCTTGCAACATAGCAAGAATCTTGCGGTTACGCATGATGTTATCTTCAACATCTTTGATATACTGATGGATCGTTGTGTTTAAAATTCTTTGCCATTCAGCCATAACAATAAACCCTTATATTCTCCGGTATTACCCGTGGGGCGGGAAATTAAAAACATTATCGTGAACGATTAAAACTACCCTCAGAAACCCCATTGGCTTCTAATGACTGACGCATTCTCTGCGCCAAATTCAAGGCTTTGTTTTTCACTGCGCCACTGCTTGATAAAGCAGCTGCGTCCGAATTGCCGATCCTAGACAAAGCATTACCTTGTCTCGCTGGAGCCTGTTGAACAAACTGCTGCTTCTGCTGTTCGCCCTGTTGGCGTTGAGCAGCTTGTTGAGCAGCCTGTTGTTGAGCAGCTTGCTGTTGCATCATAGATTGATGATAGTAATCTCGATACTGTGCATTCTGCTGTGCTTCTCGTTGAGCTTGATGCTTCAGGTAATCACGCTGAACCATAGATGCAGCATACGATGCTCGTTGGTTCTCGTTACTTATTCCTGTTGCTGCAGCTTGTTGAACATAGTGAGCAAAAGCTTTACCGTAAGGAGCTAGAGCTGGCTTCCCAGTTGCTCGATCATAGACAAGCTTGCCCTGCTGATCCCGTTGGTGTAGCCAGCTACTGTTTTGTGTAATGTAATCTTTAGCAAAGGTTTGAACCTGTTGCTGATTATCTCGCTCGCCAAGAATCTTTTCAATTAATCCTTTAGCAACTTCTTCGATACCGGGCTTAATCGCCCCTACTGGATCAAATGCAAATTGCTCTAGGAATTTATCTCTGTGCTCAATAGCACTAGAGTATTTATTAATTAAGTCAGGAGGAGCACCGGGCAAAGTAGTAAGGTTTCCATTGGAATCTCTTACAACCTTAGATCTCCATTCGGGATCAAACTCTGGAGCTTTCCACCAAGACTCTTGAGCAGGTGCAGCTTTAGCAGCTTCTGCAGCTTGTTTTTCTTTTAGCCAGTTATTAAAGTCGCCAGCATGTTGCAGATACTGATTACCATACTGAGCCATTTGCTGTAGCTGCTGAGACTGTTGCGCTTTTGCAACTAAATCTCGAATAGCTTCAGCATCATTTGTGTATCCCTGAGCATCATATCCGTATCGAGCAATAGCTTCACGGACTGTGTACTGCTGTTGCTGAGGTGTTTGCGGTTGTTGTGGTGGAGCATTCACCGAAGCAGGGCTAGTGCCGTATCCGTTAGGAACACCATTGCGCTGATTAGGAGCTGCCACAAATTGTTGCGGACTTGATTGCCCACCTTGACCACCTGAAGTTTCAGGGGAAGACGAACCAGTAAACTCACCACCGCTTGATTGCGGTTCGGATGGCATACCAGAAGATTCTGGTACTGAACTGGATTCTGACTGACCAATAGTTTCTGGGTCCATGTTTTTCCTTTTGACTACAACTAATTTGTAGTAACTTAAATATGATTGGTTCCAAATAAAAAGTCAAATAAAAAAACCCCCAGTTTTACCTGAGGGTTCTTTTTTATCAGAAAGGAAGGTCTTCGTCATCACGACTTGGAGCCTTCTTTGGTGGCACAATCTCAAACTCGGCATCTATCTCTTCACCATCCTCTACTAGATTAGCCCCTTCTAGTATCTTAGATGCGTCAACATCACCATCTTCAGCAAATAAACGCTTTAAAAGCAGCCTTTGCAGGGTCCCAATACGCTCGTTTATAAGCTTCATTTCCTTCAAAATAGCCCCCATTTGGTCACTATTTCCACCACTTTGACCCCCTGTTTGACCCCTTTTATCGGTCTCAATCTTGTGGCCAGCAGCTCTAGCGAACCAATTCAGAATAAATTCTGGATACCACTCATCTTTTTTCTGGCGATCTGGTTCTTTTTCCAACCAATCCACCATCTTATTGATCTGAACATCGACATTTACAGTAGGAAACTTCTTCGCTGCCTCTCGCAATACGGGTTGTGGTATGGTGTATGTACCATGCAACCTCCCGTTTCGTGATGGCAACTTGTATTCTTTAACTTCTGACATAACTAACACTCCTCAACGCTAGGAAAACGATGCTTCATGCAGGTGTTCTTCCGTAGAACGCCCGTTTGTTATAGCATCATATGAAAAATCGTTCTGAACAACAGGCATATCATCAAAAGAGTTGGTGCGCTTAATCAAGTATGGGTACAAAGGCTTCAAATTCTGGGTGGTTGTACACCCTGCCCCTATACCTTTCGCACCTTTCAGGAAGATCTGCTTCCTTTTCTCTTCATCCAGAGCTTTAAACTCCTCAATCGTCAATCCAATCATGGATAAGCTGTAGCTTAGGTCACAATCGTACCTTCTCTGCATTTCTCGCTTCCATCCGGGGAAGGTTTGCTGATATACCTCAATTTGTAAAATGAATCGCTTGGAGTTTGCTGCATTAAGCAGCTTATCCCTACCGATTGCACAGTGACAGGTGCATAAAGCTGTAACGCCATTCAAAACTAGCACATCTCCGTTGGATTTCTTGCGAATACTCTTAGGATGGGGTACTGGTACATACCCTTCGCACTGGCAATCACTGCACTGGAACCTTCCAGACTGGATTTCTACCTTGATTTCTTCTTCTTTTGAGCGTTCTAGCTGAATGATGTCAACAATTGTTATTAATATATTCGGATCGAACTCAATTTTATTTCCAGAATTATTAAATAATATTTTCTGCGTAGCTTTAGTCACCTCTTTAGCGGTATAAACCAAGGCTTCAAAGTCAGCAACCATTCGCCTTAAGGCAATTATCTGATCTTTGGTGTTCCATTTGGTTCTGGCAACAATCCAATTAACCCATTGACCGAAGTCATCTATGTTTTCTGCTGGAATAATAACTCACCCCTTTCGTGGATAAGATGTGTGACGGATAAACTTACTATAACTTATAACTAAAGCAATAGAATGTTGATTTTTTTTAAACAAAAGGAGAAGTCGTGCGTAAAATATTGTTCGTAAACTGGCTAGAAGAAATGAAACTAATGAACTCGCTTAGGTGTAGGCTAGTTTCAGAAAACATCAATGCATCTAACACGGTTGTAGTAGCTGTATCCACCGATTATTCCTCAGTCATCGGCCAATACCTTAGGCATCAGCTATCTCACGATGGGGAAATCTGTGCAGGGTTTGGTGTTGATGTGCCTTACCCTGATCAAGAGTTTGATGATGATTTTATTAACGCTTTCCTAGCTGTTTTCTACCTTAACTTAATACATATTAAAGACAAGAAGATCCTATTAGTAGAGGCAGGTGTCATCCGTGGGGGTAACTACACTAAAATCGTTGAGCTAATTAAAACAAACCTTAAGCTAACCAACGAGATCCTAACACTTACAATGTTTGAAAACTACGGAAGCAAATTTAAGTCTGACTTTGTAGGCAAATACTACGATGATCTATCAGAAGACCTCACCTTTTGGTGGGAAAAACCTAATAACCACTGGCCAGCCTAAACAGTTTTCTGCTGTTTTTGAACACCTAAGTGCCTTTCAAGCTCAGACTCTAATCCAGACACCCAACCGTTTGGATCTTCAGAATCTTCGAGCTTGCCGTAGTGGTAGATGTAATCAATTTCCACATCGTTGTAAGAATTAAATTTAGGGTCAATCATAAACTTATTGGCTCGTTCGGACAGCTTAAAAACTGGCTCTGATTTATCCCTAGTGTCACTTAAGATCTCATACTTAAGAGCTATCGGACTAACTTTTAGCCGTATAATCTCAAAGATTGTGCCAATGTTCGCTTTAAAAAAGTGTTGCCGATTGTATAAACCATAACCCTTGTATTGATTTACAAACAACCAACAAAGTTTGGCTGCGTATTCTTTTAATTCCTCGTACCTTTCATCCCCAGAACCAAGCGATTTGTATATCTCAGGGCATTGCTCTTGGAAAGACTTTTTAAATGAGACCACACCATTTTGTGGTAATGCGAAGCATGAAGATTTTTGACCACTCTTGGCTGACACTAAGCTTTCAGAATCGCTCTGATTGACAGAAGGGGTTTGTTTTTCATAGATGATATTGAAGATAGGGTGAGAGGGATTAAAAGGGGTGAAGGGTGTGGGTGATAGAGGTGTGGAGTGAGGGGGTGTATAGAGAGGGGTTGTAGGGGAGAGAAAAGAGGGGGAGAGAGGAGTAGGAGAAAGAGGGTGCAGGGACAGGGGATTAAAGGGAGAGAGGGATTTTATGGTTTCTAGCGTTTTTGAGCGTTTATCTTGCGTCAAATGCTCTTCGTCTGGGTCAAAATTAGCTGGTGGCTTTGGCTTAATTTGCTTAGTAATCTTCAGGATTTGCACTGCGCCAGCTCCAGCGATAGTCAGTTTTTTCATCCATTTCACCGCAACCATCGCATCGCAAAATCCCGGAATGCCTACCGCATCATCGATCTCCTGCCAGCTCATTCCAAGAATCCATTCGTTTTGGTGAGCTTCTGCCTCAACTGCAAGAGCCCAAAGCAAGAAGATGGCTCCTAAAGCCTCTGTAGTGGGTCTATTTAGCGATATTACTAACGATTTGAGTTCTGGGTCATCTAGCAGATAGATCGTTAAAAATTCAGGTGGTTTTGGGATTCTCTTCGCCATGGTATTTTGTGCCTTTCTTGACAACAAACAACGCTTTGTCCAAACGGGATCGATGATCTTAGCTACTTTTTTTGCAAGATCAAATGCTTTCCTATTGTTTTTTTAAAATACTCGCCTATGATGCCTATGTACGACTGTCCAAACCATGGTCGCACTCCTTTCGAGGGCCGGAGCTACCAACGCTAGTTCCGGTCTTTTTTTATGCACTTTTTGCGCTCCAGCGCAGATGACATGTCCCGAATGCCAAACTGGAAAATAGCCAAAAATTATGGTTGATGACCGTAACTACCTAATGGGGTCCACACGGGGGCCTACGGGCCTCTTGCCTAGTCCCCCTATTCCCTGCAATTCCTAGGTATCCGCATACCACCTATATCGTTATGGTTCCAATACTGAGACAATAGGACAAGTTTATCTTTATGTGGTTATATGGTAGCATAACAGCCTTAAGCTTTGTCCTATTCTTGCACCGTCAATAGATCTTTTTGGCTACTGTCAAAAACTTTTTTGGTATCAAAATACACTATAAAAATA
>Ga0208923_1000091_pt1 | contig 22046 bp, 14 predicted proteins | sample ColrivemetaGS575_FD_187620 | JGI IMG/M metagenome (GOLD analysis project Ga0208923, IMG submission 187620) | Estuarine microbial communities from the Columbia River estuary - Freshwater metaG S.575 (SPAdes) (version 2) | ecosystem: Environmental > Aquatic > Marine > Intertidal zone > Estuary ...
TGGGGTTTTGGTGGTAGTAAAATTTATGATGATGGAAGTCTTAGAATTGAATCTGATGATATCGTCTATACGAGAATCAATGGTAAAAACGTGGTTACTACAACTAGTGATGGTATAAACGTAGATAGTGGTAAACCCTTGTTTACAACAGTCAATTTTCAGAATCAAGGATCGTTATTTAGAAATGGAGATAAAAGGTCAGGTGATGGAGGTCCAAAGATGATGACATTAAGAAATGGAGATGGTTCTTTACGTCTCGCTGCATCAACTAATGAAATACAAGCTCCTTTTGGGACCTACTTACATTTTGGCACTGGTTATGAAAAAGAAGTGGAGGCTGGTAAAATTGGATACGGTATACACGATGGAGGTGCTGCAGGTACTCTTAATATTGTCGGTGGAGGTAAGACTGGTCAGACAAGAGGAGTGAGAATTTATGATAAATTACACGTAGGTACATGGGAAATCCAAGAAATAAATGGCGAGATTACATTTTTAAAGAATGGTGTCGCAAAAGCTGGTGTAAAGGACAGTGGAGAAGTTTATAGTAAAGCAGGAATTTTATTTGGTAGTGCTTATGCTTATCAGCTAACTACTCCAGGTGCCAAGAATTGTGTAGATTCAGGATCACTTGGTCAAACGTGTGATTGGACTAACCCAAATAAGAGATTTTACCTGTGGCGCAGTCCATATACAGGTGGAAAGTAATGAATCAGGTAACATAGTGCTACGCTAGCCAACTAATTAGGACCTATATCTAGGCGTCCTGTATCGGATACATTCTATCATAAAAGATTAAGAAAATTGTGAAATGACATTTATTTAAATTTTTTTTTATTTATATACTATTATATATAAAATAGAATGACAGACCTGAGTAATAGTTTATGGTGTGCTGATGGAGAAATGTGTAAAATACCTGATAACAAAAAAGGAATAGACTGGGGTTTTGGTGGTAGTAAAATTTATGATAATGGGAATCTTATAATTGAATCTGATGATATTATCTATACGAGAGTTAAGGGTAAAGACGTGGTTACTACAGTTGCCGATGGTATGAACTTAGATAATGGTAATCCATCTGGGTTTGTAGCAGTCAATCTTCAGAATCAAGGGTCGTTATTTAGAAATGGAGATAAAAGAACAGATGATGGAGGTCCAAAGATGATGACATTAAGAAATGGAGATGGTTCTTTACGTCTTATTGCATCAACTAATGATATACAAGTTCCAGGGGGTAACACCTTACATTTTGGTGCTGGTTATGAAAAAGAAGAATCTGCTGGTAAAATTGGATACGGTATATTTGATGGAGGTGCTGGAGGTACTCTTAATATTGTTGGTGGTGGTAAGACTGGTCAGGCAAGAGGAGTGAGAATTTATGATAGATTACACTTAGGTACATGGACAATCCAAGAATCGAAAGATGGTCATCTTGCATTTTCAAAGAACGGCCTCCAAAAAGCGGCTATATTGGATAATGGAGAAGTTTATAGTAATCACTCTGGCAATTTAGCCGGTGATCAATATGCTTATCAACTAACTACTCCAGATGCCAAGAATTGTATAGATTCAGGATCACTTGGTCAAACGTGTGATTGGACTAACCCAAATAAGAGATTTTACCTGTGGCGCAGTCCATATACAGGTGGAAAGTAATGAATTATATACATATACAAATAGAAAAAAGAATATGTATTATCAAGTAGTAATAAAACAAATATCATACCCAAATTTCATATATTTTTTAATAAAATTATATTTTTTAATAAAACACAAGGATGATTCCATATTACTTCTAATCTATCATCTGCTTTACCATACGAACTAACTAATGGATTTACTATCATCTTTTTTACTTTGCCGTGATAGACAAAATATACCATTGTGCCTTAGCTTATTTGTGAATTTATCATAATCGTGTATCTTTAATATTAGATACATATTTTGATGTAATATATCGTATTATTTATATTATAATTGTGTGTATAAATCTCCTCTCATTAATATTTTTAACTTGACTGAAATGGATTGGATATCTTTGATAATGACCATTCTGTATTAAAAATAGGAAAAGACATAATATAATAATATAAAAAATTTTATTCATTAATGAGACTATACTGTGCTCCAAGTTTATCGATTTTAAGGACATGAGACTTCCACTTTCCAGTTTTATTTAAAATACAATTAATGTCGCTCACGCTGACACCATCGCCTTTCCAAATATGCATAATACATGGTCCAGATCCACTAATAAAGCAATTATAGTCGAATACAGATTCAGTTCCTGGAATTATTCTACAAGGATGGTGAATGACGTCTTGAAATAATCTAAAATTTAATTCAATGTTAGTTGTTAGATAAATAATGACTGCGCTGCAATTTTGTATTGTTTGTATTACAGAATCGAGTTCAATCATTTTTGGTAAGACATTACGTGACGTCTTTGTATTTGTATAATAATTTTCAGGAATAAATACAGTTAATTTAACAGAGTCAACTGTATTTAATTGAATGCTTTTATTACCATTAATTATATTTAGATTACCATATAAAGATGCCGCTAAATTATCCAAGTGGTTTTCGAACAACCCAGCTGTTTCTAATATCATTTCTTTAGGCATCTTTAATTCACAATAGAAATCAGCAATCATAATACCGGCAATAATAGCCGCACTTGATGACCCTAGACCACGTTCTAGAGGAATTTCGTTATTAATTTCTATGTAAAGTAAGGGAATATCCTTATTATATTTTTTAGAAACTTTTGATATAACCTGTGTTATTAAATTTTGGGCTGGATCTTCTGTTATATACATTTGAGATATATTCACGATTCTTGATATTTCATTTCTTTTACAAGAAACATACAAGTACATGTCAATTGCCATACTTAATGTATCAAATCCAGGTCCTAGATTTGCAGTTGACCCAGGTATTTTTATTTTTATCATATATTTATAATTACATAATAAATTAAAATAGAAAATTCACTTTAGCTGCCAATAAACAAACAAGAAAATTGTATTTACACCCGATATCACACCAGATATGCCTCTGCCTATTATAGCAATTCTTCTACTCGAGGTCTTTCAATAAGCGGCGCTCTTCTTATTAAATTTTTCGTTTTTATTTAAGATTTGATAAATTCACGAAATTTATTTATATACTTATAATAATAACGTGTGATGTCAGCTAATCCAAATCTTAAATTGAATGTATTAAATGATAGTGGTACACAGATTTTCTTTGTTAATCAAACCACTGGTATTAATTCCACTCTTATATCAACTAATACTAATACTACAATGTCCATTAACAGTACATCTGCAAGTTGTATATTAACTGGTGGTTTAAGTATTGCGTCAACAACTAACTCAACAAGTTATACAACTGGAGGTGCCGTTACAATTGCTGGTGGTATAGCTATTGGAACTGATTCATATGTTGGTGGTACAATTTATACACGACGTATTTCATCTGGAAGTATTGCAACAGACGGATTAACAGTTGGTACCTTATATGTTAATTTAATAACAGCTGGTAATTTACAAATATCTGGTAATGCAACAATTGGTGGAAATTTGACAGTTTTGGGTTCAACAACTATTTTAAATGTTACAACTTCTAATCAAATCGAAACAAATGTAACATCTTCAAATATTTTCTTAATAGGAAACTTAATTGCTGGTAATAATTCACATACACTTGGCAATATTTATACTACAGCCGGTAATGTTGGTATAAATACAACTAGTCCGGGTACTACTTTAGATGTATCTGGTACAGCTAGATTTACAACAAGTGTCACGACAGGTGCTTTGTACAGTACAAATCAAACAACTACAAATGCTGTTTTCACAACATTAACTTCCGGGAATTCATACATTAACGGAAGTTTAAATACTTATGATACCTTAACAGTTAATAAAACTGGTGAAGGAGCAGAATTATTAGCATTTGTGTTTAATACAGAAAGACCATGGGTATTTAAACAAACTGGAAGTGGAGCTGGAGCATCTTTAGTTTTACAATCCCAGATTAATTCTAAATCTTTTATTATACAATCATCAAGTGGTAATAATATAGCATCATTTTACGACGGTGGAACTAATTTTAGTTCTTCTACAATTTCAAATTTAGTTGCAACAACTTTAACTTTAGGAAATGCTATATTTACAACTGGTCTTACAACAGGAACGTTATTAGCAACTACGAGTATCAGTTCAGGACGTCTCAATGCAACAAATACAACTATTTCAAATGCTGTTAATACAGCTTTAAGTACTGGAACACTGAATTTTACAACTATTACTGGTGCAAATATATATACTAGTTTGTCTACAATTACAAATAGTGTATTTACAAATCTCAGTTCAGCTACCATTAGTATAACTACATCAACCATACCTAATATGGTTGCAACTAATATTAGTTCAAGTTCATTTAATGGAACTAATAGTACAATAATAAATATGGTAAATACAGCTTTAAGTACTGGAACTTTTAATGTTACTACAGTTACAGCTTCTAGTATATTAGCGAGTAGTAGTTTAAGTTCAGCTAACTTGTATAGCGTAAATCAAACAACTACAAATGCAGTGCTAACTAATTTAAGTTCAAGTTCTGTTAATATGACAAATATTACTACAAATACTCTATTAGCTAATACAAATATAAGTACAACAAGTTTATTTAGTACAAATGGAACATTCAATAATTTAGTTGGAGTTAATTTAAGTTCAAGTAATTTAATTTCTACAGTTGCTACTATTCCTAACAGTGTATTCACTAATATTACCTCTAATACTATTCTTATTACTACTGGTGGTTTATCTGCTACATTTAATTCAAATACAATTGGTAATATATTTACTACTGGTGGTAATATAGGTATTAATACAACAAGTCCAAATGCTTCATTAGAAATTATTTCAAATAATACCGCAGGACAAATTTACGTTGGTGGTAATTTACAAAATAAAAAAGTTGTGTTATTCAACGCCACTGGTATTAATAATGAACACCAGTTCTATGGTTTTGGTATTAACACAAGTATGATACGTTATCAAGTTGATACAACTAGTGCAAATCATGTCTTTTATGCAGGTACAAGCTCAACTACATCAAATGAACTTATGCGTATAACAGGATTAGGAAATGTAAATATAACAAATACAGCGAATATAGCAACAATCAGTTCTGGTAATATACTAGTTACAAACATTACAACTATTTCATTAAGTGTAACAAGTAGTACATTTGGTAGCATAGTTTCAACCAACAATACACTAACTAATTTAAATTTAACTAGTCAAACGACACCTAATGCATTATTCACTAATATCTCAACTACATCGCTTAATGCTGCAACTGGTGTATTTGCAACAGGTATTACTACAGGTATTGGTTGGTTTACTAATTCACTTACAGCTGGTAATTTGTTTGCTAATAACTTTACCGTTGGTTCTATTTTTGCCACAACCATTACTCTAGGAACACTCGTTATACTAATTGGTATTACTACACCAAATATATTAGTTACAAATTTAACAGCAACTAACGCTCTTGTTACAAATTCAAGTGTAACATCTTCAAGAGTTACAAATGAAATAGCTACAAATATTAGTTCTAGCACAATTAATGCATCTGGTATAACTGCTGGAAATATTAACTTTACTGGTAACTTGTACCAAAATGGAAGTATCTATCTATCTAGTCAATGGACAACATTTGGAAATAATTTAGCTTATACAACAGGTAATATTGGTATTAATACAACTTCACCTACATTTACACTTGATACTAATGGTACAGGTAGATTTAGAAGTACAGCATTTAGTACCAGTTCAACAAGTGGTGCACTTGTTATTGGAGGTGGTATATCTATAACTGGAACAAATGCGGCAAGTAATACTGTGGGTGGTGGATTAACGGTTGCAGGAGGTGTCGGTATATCCCAAGATTTATATGTAGGAGGTAACGTATATATTAAAGGTATAGACAATACACTTATTACCGTTACACAAGCTATTGGAAGTAATCCTGGTACTGGAACATATCAAACTAGCATTACCTTACCAAGAACTATGGTTAATACTACGTATAAAATTATTGGTTCACTTAAATCGACTACAAATAATACAAATGTGTATAATGTAAGCTTTACTAATGTAACAACTACTGGTTTTACAGCAAATATTTATAGATTAGATGCTTTGGGTTCAGGGTGGACTGATACTAGTTTGACACTTAGTTACGTCGTTTATCCATAATTGTAATTTTTCCATTTACAAATTATTACGTCAATTTATTTTATTATTATCTTTATTAATAATAAAATATGTTTAGTGCAGACTGCTTAATTTCTATGGCTAATGGAACACATAAACCTATTACATCCATTCTTAAAGGAGATATTATATTTAACAAATTTAAAGTACCAACAAAAGTAATAAAAATTCATACACATGAAAATCAACAATCTATCCGTGTTCAATTAAATAATGGAACAAATTCTTTCCATACATCACCTAATACAATAGTTTTTTGTTACTATAGAATACCAAATACTACACTTAAATCCGAATATTGCGCTATATCTAAAGTTAAAGAAAATAATGGATATATTAAATCTGACTTAAAAATTTTTAGCCCAGAGAGTGATGTTAATTTTGACTCTTATGTTATTGCTGAACCATCAACTCTTTATTCTCTAGATACATCTGATAATTCACAAAGCTATTTAGTTAATAAAGTTATAGTTAGTAATAATCCTAGTTATTATTAAACAAAATATTTGATTGTTTCTTTTATTCCTTCTTCAAATGATGTATATTCAATTTCTCCTAAAACTTGTTTATTAAATTCTAAACAAGGTTTTCTTTGTAATGGGTCATTTTGCGTTAATGGCTTATATACTCTATTAAGTTGTGTACCATCATTAAACATTTCATTCCATACCTTTTCTATCATGTTAACCGTTTCATTAATCGTACGTTCTTGATTATTACCAATATTAACCGGTTCATTACAATCTGAAGCCATTAATTTTACTAACATATCAACTGTATCCTTTACATAACATATTGATCTCGTCTGTTCTCCATCTCCATAAATAGTTAATGTACTCTCATTCTTAAGATGTCTAATAACTTCTGTAATAATTCGACCATCATTTAATAACATGTGAGGCCCATATGTATTAAAGATTCTTGCAATTTTTACATTAACACCATAACTCTTTAAATATGTATAACATAATGCTTCCGCTACACGCTTTGATTCGTCATATGACGACCTTTCGCCAAAACAATTAACATTACCATAATAATTCTCATGTTGAGGACTTACTTGTGCATCACCATAAACTTCAGATGTACTTGAAAATAAAATCTTGACATTTCTATTTTGTGTAAATTTAACTCCTTTAGAATTTTGATACCTAGCAATTTCTAAAATATTTTTAGTTCCTATATATCCTACATCTAATGTTTCTAATGGAAATTTCTTATAAAATATAGGAGATGCTAAACTTGCCAAATGATATATTTCATCAAATGGAAAATTCAATTTAACAAATGTCATGCTTTTAACGTCTGTTATATCATATGCAAATAATAATACCTTGCTTTCAGTATCATATTTATTCTTAAATTTTTGAAAATCACTATCATTACTTGTTATAAAATTATCAAATACCATAATTTTTTCAACGGTAGAATCATTTAAAAGATGTTTTATCAAATTTTTTCCTATCATACCTCCCCCTCCTGTTATTAAGATATTCTTCGACATTTATATATTATTAATATAATTATAATAAAATTCATTTTTAAACTTTATTTGTTTTACATTTTGCTTAAAATAATAATTATTAATATAGAAGAATGATAAAGAAATTACTTGTAATGCAAATAGTACATTAAACCTACAACAAATATAGTATTATACGTTCCAGTACCAAAAAATCTAGTCCATTTTATATCATTTTTATCTGTACATAATTCAGCAACGATATCTATAGTCTCTTTTTCTTTTTTATTTGAGTCTATATAAAATTTTTGATAACATCCAACATGTTTTTCCATTAAAAACGTCATCATGCCAACAATAATCAGTAAAGGTAGTGTTAATTTATGTTTATATTTATTATAAGCAACATACGCCACCAATAATCCTACAGTTACATCTGATATATGGTCATATAAATCTCCAAATTCAGATGTCATATTATATGTTCGCGCCATGTATCCATCCCAGCAATCAAACACATATGATAATACAAAACAAATACCAAAATTAAATAAATTATCTTCATATAAAAAGTAAACAGCAGCTAAACCTAAAATAAAAGAATATGTTGTTAACACATTAGGTGTATGACCTATACTTTTTAAATATGGTAATATCTTATCTCCTACATCTATTATTAAATTATCTATAGGATTATCATATTCTCTATCCACTTTTCTCATATTAATATACGACAATAAATTAAATTGACGAAATAACAAAATTAAATTGACGAAATAACAAAATTAAATTGACGAAATAACAATAAATTAATCAAAATTAACTTTATAATGTATTACATTTTGATAATTAAATTGTGATTCGTTACTTATTTTGCATGTATAACGATTACATGTTTGTATCCCATTCGCTTCTGGTATATCTCTTTCACCTTTTTTACCATTTATATCATTAAATGAACTATCTCTTATATGAAATTCTTCATTAACTCCTACATTGTATAATAGGCGTTTTATATCTATATTATTTCTTTCACATCTTTTATGTAATGTAGTATCTTCACCACCCCAATTAAAATAATCATTGGGGAAACCGTGAATTTTCAAAAAAGTCAATCTATTAAATACAGCTATACCACCTATACCACTAGAATATCCAAAAATATCTCGTACTTCATCAATTGACGTAAATGAATAATCTAACTTGGGTTCTTGTTCAAGGTTAGGAAATAAATCACAATTATGATGTATATAATATTTAATTCTATAGTCTACTTCCTTTTCTCTCTCTAAAAAACCTATATTTAATAATAAACCTCTATTAAACATATAGTCATTATTTTGTTCTATAACTATTAACTTGTATTTAAGTTCTGGATGAACTTTTCTAAAATAATCATTCATATGCTTTAAAAATTTATGTAATTGATTTTGTCTAAATTTATTAACACCCCTTGCTCTATATGGTATTAATACTTGTGCTTCAAATAATTCATCATTATTTACACAATTTAATATATAACCTATAATTTTAGTATTATCTTGTTTTAATATACTAATTAATTTTATTTCACTAGTTGTTAAATTAGTTTTATCTATAACTATTTCTCTTATTTTAACTCTAGAATTTTTATAATATTTTTCTATACAATCAATTAACGTTAAATCTGACGTACATTCTCTATTAAATTCATATATTGTAACAACAAGATTATTATGAATAGTCAATCTTATATCATCCATATTAATATATTAAATATTATAAATATTAACATATTATAAATTAAAAGTCGTGCAAGTGTGATTATTTTTTTTTTTTTATTTCAAATCTTATATTATAATTGATATGAAGTTCAACGCATTTTTATATAAACTTTTTCCATGTATGAAAAACTACGAGCAACCTCAGTCACCTCAGTCACCTCAGTCATGTTTACAGCTCTACAAACAGCGTCAAAAACTATTAGAAGAACGTGTAGAAGCTGAACAACAAGAAGCTGAAAGTGTCGAAGCTGAACGTGTTGAAGCTGAACGTGTCGAAGCTGAACAACAAGAAGTTGAACGTGTCGAAGCTGAACGTGTTGAAGCTGAACGTGTTGAAGCTGAACGTGTTGAAGTTGAACGTGTCGAAGCTGAACGTGTTGAAGCTGAACGTGTTGAAGTTGAACGTGTCGAAGCTGAACGTGTTGAAGCTGAACGTGTTGAAGCTGAACGTGTCGAAACTGAACGTGTCGAAACTGAACGTGTCGAAGCTGAACGTGTCGAAGTTGAACGTGTCGAAGCTGAACGTGTTGAAGCTGAACGTGTTGAAGCTGAACGTGTCGAAACTGAACGTGTCGAAACTGAACGTGTCGAAACTGAACGTGTCGAAGCTGAACGTGTCGAAGCTGAACGCGTTGAAGCTGAACAACAAGAAGCTGAACGTGTCGAAACTGAACGTGTCGTTGATAATATGTTTCGACAATACATTGACAAATTTCATGAATTCTTCTCAAGTCGAACTCAACCAATTCATTCAAATTTTAATGAAAAAATGTTTAAAGATTTATGTGATAGCTTTACTTTTAATACAGAAGGTGAATTATTAGAATGTTTAGATAGATATAATTTAATGCAAAAACAAAATAAAAAAGCATATAATCAGCTTTCTAGAAAACGTAAACTTAAATGTGATGTATTTAAATTCTATTTATTTATATAATTATCGATTTTTTTTTTTATGTATATTATTATAAATAATGCACCAATCTTATTCATCCTATTTTTTAGATAAGCCTAGTCAATTCGCATGGAGTGGTCTAGGACAAAGAATAGAATCTTTCTATAATATAGAACATTTAACTGGGGTAACATCAGGAAGTGGAATGACCACGGGAAGTGGAATGACCACGGGACGTGGAATGACCACAGGAAGTGGAATGACCACAGGAAGTGGAATGACCACAGGAAGTGGAATGACCACGGGAAGTGTAATGACCACAGGAAGTGGAATGACCACGGGAAGTGGAATGACCACGGGAAGTGTAATGACCACAGGAAGTGGAATGACCACGGGAAGTGGAATGCCCACAGGAAGTGGAATGTCCATGCTCATGCTGGTGACCGCGGGAAGTGGTACGACCACTGGAAGTACAACTCCATCTACAATAATAACATCAGCACTTGGAATGGCGGCTGAGAGGGTTAAGAAGGAGAGGGCTACCGCTCAAAGTAAGGCAGACGCCGCTATAAAAGACTATATAACTAAGGGGCTCTTTATCCCCACCCCTCCATGTCCTCCTCCAACTATATGCCCTGGACCAACTATATGCCCTGATGCTCCAAAATGCCCTACATGCCCTGACCCAATAAAATGCCCTGGACCAACTATATGTCCTGATGCTCCAAAATGCCCTACATGCCCTGAGCCAATAAAATGTGCAACATGTGCTGACCCAATAATATGCCCAACAGATTCCTCTACTGGATATATAATTACCATTATTTCATTAATTATATTAGTTATTATATTATTGCTTTTGTATTTACAAGTCAATCCTATTTTTTAAGCAGAAGGTATCAGTGAATCTTCTGTTATAGTTTATAATATATTTCTATCAGTAAAAGATGTAATAATGAATCAAACTCCAACTTATGGCAGATTCATTCATGTAAATGTTAAATGTGTTTATTATAAATAGATAGGTTTTCCCCGGTATAAAATTTGAAGATGAAGAATAGGTTTATAAACGTTCAAAATATAATATAATTTTGTTTAATTATATTAATATGAAACTTTTAGTTATAGGTGGATGTGGATATATAGGAACGCAATTTATAGACATTACAAGGGAACTTTATCCAAGCGCGAAGATTGTGGTAGTAGATTCAGATGATTATTCTGATTCAGTTATAAAAAGGAATGATGTACATTATATTTATACTAAATACCAAGACTTACCTGTATCATTTTATTCTGAATTTACAGATATTATTCTTTTAGCTGGACAAGGTAGTGTTAGTAATAGTAAAAACGTACTTAGTGTAATTGATAACAATGTAAGAAATTTTGCATGGTTACTCGAAACTGTTACCCCAGAACAAAAGTTAATTTATGCAAGTTCATCAAGTGTATATGGACGCACAAATAATAAAGAAGTAGATGAAGAATTTAGTAAGACATCAGGATATGAACCTTATAATTATTATGATTGGTCAAAACAAACAATAGACCAATTAGCTGAATTATCTGGAAAACAATATTATTCATTACGATTTGGTACAGTCAATGGTTTTAGTAGAAATCTTCGTAATGATGTGATGATTAATAGTATGATATTTAATTCTAAAAAAAATGGAAAAATCTTTTTATCAAACCATAATGTAAATAGACCCATTCTTGGTATTTATGACTTGTCCAATGCAATCTTGGCTATTATTTTAAAAGGTAAGAGAGAGTTGGTAGGTGTTTATAATCTTAATTCGTTTAATGCAACGGTTTATGAGATTGCATCAAAAGTAAGTAGTATGTGCAATGTTCACTGTGAAGATATAAGCCAGGGGCAAAGTACTCAAATTGTAAATTTTAAATTGCAAACCAAGAGTTACGACTTTAAAATACACTCTAATAAATTTATGCAAAATTTCCAATTTAAATTCAATGATACTCTATTATCTATTACCGAGAATCTCTTGGATAATTGGGATAAAATAGAAAATCATCGGAATAGACTAGATGACAAATTTATATCATATAAATTAATTGATAAATGTCGTGTATGTGGAACAAAAACAACGAGTTTATTAAATTTAGGTGAACAGCCTCTTGCAAATAATTATACTAAATACCATGACACATTAGATTATAATCCATTGCATTTAAATACAGAAGAAAACTTTCCATTGCATCTTCATTATTGCAGTAGCTGTTTCCATACACAATTAAATTGTGTTGTTATACCAGAAAAGTTATTCAAAAATTATCTTTATGTGAGTGGAACAAGCAAAACTTTACAAAGTTTTTTTAACGAATTTGCTATTGCTAGTCTTTTCATTCAAGCTGGAAAAAGAGGTGACGTGGAAGAAATTAAAATATTAGATATTGCATGCAATGATGGTTCTCAATTAGATGCCTTCCATAATTTTATTAATAATATTGAATCACATGTTAAAATAACAACAGTTGGTGTTGATCCAGCTGAAAATATTTATAAAGATATCAGTTCTTATAAAACTGAACATGATATTTACTGTGAATTCTTCAGTCAATCTACAGTTGATAAATTGACAAAAAAATATGGAAAATTTGACATTATTATTGCACAAAATGTATTTGCACATATTGATTATCCTAGTGATTTTCTAAAATATACTAACCAATTGATGCATAATGATACTTCTCTTTATATTCAAACAAGTCAAAAAAATATGATTATGCAAAATCAATTTGACACAGCATATCATGAACATTTAAGTTTCTTTAATGCAAATAGTATGAATATATTATGTCACAATAATGATTTGGTTTTATGTAATGTTCACGAGCATGATATTCATGGTACAAGTTATATTTTTGAAATAGCTAAAACTCCATCGGAATACTCTAATGTTAAAGAAATTATTGATAAAGAATCCCATGAAGGTCTTTATTCAGACTCAACTTATCAATTTTATAATTTAAAATGTTTACAATACAAGAATAATTTCAGTAACAAGGTAATAGAATATAAATTACAAAATAAACAAGTTATTGCATTTGGTAGTACAGCAAAATCTATGACAGTCTTTAACTTTTGTAAACTTACAAACAAACATATTGATTTTATGATAGATGAAAACACACTCAAACAAAATCTCTTTACACCTGGCTCTAATATAATTGTCTGTCCTATATCCAGTTTAAAAGATATATCAGAAGAATGTGTTATCCTTATTACAGCATGGAATTTCTACAATGAAATTAAGGAGAAAATTCAACATAAATTAAAAGAATTCAATGTTAAATACCCCGTAATATTATTGAATATAGATTCTTTAGAAGAAGAGATCGTTAATTAAATAGAATCATTTACGTTTATTTTTTTGTTATTTTATATAGAATTATTTTATAAATATACTATATACAAGTATGAAAATTGATTATAGTAAGTCAGAGTTTACCCAAGACGAACGCCGTTATATGTTTAGTGAAGCGCAGCGTCTTCATGAAACTAACCCTAACCATATCCCCGTACTTATTCAGCTTGATTCAAATGTACTTAAGATGGAGAAACAAAAATTTTTAGTATCAAATGATATTAATTTTAATGACTTTGTCACAAATACACTCAAGAAAAAACTGATCAACTTGTATAGTAATGACGTTCTTGTATTACATATTGTTAACTTTTCTGGACCAAAGAAATTCACAGACATTAAACCACACTCAAGAAGCATGCTGGAAGTTTATAATGAACATAAAGACCCAGAAACTAATCTACTCATTTTCAAAGTATCCCGTATGACTAGTTACAAATGGGCAAAAGGTTATGCTACCTACCTTTTAGGATACTAAATTTATTAAAATAAATGTATATACAGTAAATGTATATACAATAAAATTAAAGTCTTATTAGTGCGTCATATTGTACTAAAACTTTTTAATGAACCATTTCTTAAGAGTCCCTGCTTTATACCTTTGCTTTCTTTGCTTTGGACTTTTTAGGTGCAGCTTTTGACTTTTTAGGTACAGACTTTGCTTTCTTTGCTTTTGACTTTTTAGGTACAGACTTTGCTTTCTTTGCTTTTGACTTTTTAGGTGCAGACTTTGCTTTCTTTGCTTTTGACTTTTTAGGTGCAGACTTTGCTTTCTTTGCTTTTGACTTTTTAGGTGCAGACTTTGCTTTCTTTGCTTTTGACTTTTTAGGTGCAGACTTTGCTTTCTTTGCTTTTGACTTTTTAGGTGCAGACTTTGCTTTCTTTGCTTTTGACTTTTTAGGTGCAGGTTGTTCATACTTTTTAGGTGCAGGTTGTTCATACTTTTTAAATATCGGTTGAATGTTCTGAACATCATATAACCCCTTACCGATGTTTTTATATTGATTAAAATTTTCCAAGAAATCATTTCTACACCCAGTGATAACTTGGTATAATTGTACAATATTATCATCTCCTAGATTTTTATCAGGGTGATTTTTTAAAGACCATTTTAGAAAATTCTTTCTAAATTGACTCTCGTTATCATCCCATACTCCTTGATGTTGCAAATCAGCATAACATTTCTTTATATGTTCTATGGTAATCATATTCTCTATAATATGACCTAATATTTTTTTATTTTTAATAGCTCAAAGTATTATTTTAATTTATTTATCTTTATTAATTATAAGGATACATGTCAACAAACGTTATTGAAATTTTCAATACATTAAATTTTGTAAGTGATTACAATAGTGTAGGTCTCACTTCTGCTAGTAATAGATTAACGGTTGATAATGGTGGTCTCCTCACCATTTTTAATACAACCCAGAGTCAATCTAGTAATATTGGTGCATTAGTATTACAAAATGGAGGTCTCAGTATTAATGCTCTTACTAATGTTACAAGTGTATCAAATGGTGGAGCATTAACTATTGCTGGTGGTACTGCTATCGCTGGTAATCTTATCGTTGGAGGAACGATTAGTTGTTCTAATGCAGTTGCTACAAGTAGTACATTTGCTTATCTGACCTTAACTGCAACTGACCAATCTACAAACAGTGCAAATGGTGCATTAGTTGTAGTTGGTGGTGTCAGTATTCAAACTACTGCAGATGCAACAAGTATTACAAGTGGAGGCGCCATGACATTAGCAGGTGGCCTTGCTATTAACAAAAGCTTATATGTAGGTGGGACTAGTACCTTACAAAATATTATTGGAACAAATATAAGTGTCAATAACTCTCGTGTTACAAATGAAATAGCAACAAATATTAGCACAACAACTTTATTAGCAACTTCTTCCACTATTTCTAACTTTGTAGCAACAAATATTACAACTACTACTGTTATTATAACTAGTGGCTTACAAGCAACTGGAAATTCTAATACAATTGGAAGCATTTTTACTACAGGTGGTAATATAGGTTTAGGTGGAACTCCTACTACTGGGTTTAAGGTTGATATTAACGGTACATTACGTGCAAGTAGTTCAAGTGGTAGTTTGCATAATTTAATTGGTAATAATAGCTCTGAATTTATTCAACTTCAAAATACTAATGCTTCAGGAGGTACAACTCTTCGGTTCTTAAATAATTCAGGAACATCCCAAGCATCTTTTGGATTTAATAATGCAAATAGTAATATTTTTCAAAATGGAATTCAATTAACAAGTATTGCTTCTGTCCCTATCAGTATTGCTGCTGGTAATAAAACAAGTAATCCTGTTATCTTTAACGCTAGTGATAATAGTGTTTCAATTACAGCTACAACTGACTCTAATAATACGAGTTCAGGTTCACTTAAAGTATCTGGAGGTGTAGGTATTGTAGGTGATGTATTTATAGGAGGTGGACTTAATGTGAACTCTTCAGTTAATGTAACTATCAATAATACACGTTATAGTTCTAATTCAACTACTGGTGCCATGTTACTTATTGGTGGTTTGAGTATAAATATCAAAGATACTACAAATGCAAATGCTACTAGTTATACAGCAGGTGGCGGCATTACACTTAATGGTGGGTTATCTATTGCACAAGATACGTTCCTCGGTGGTGTTTTAGATATTCGAAGTGGTTCAAATAATATGAATCCAATTAAATTACAAAGTATACAAATCTCCAGTAATTATAACAATGGTGATAGCACTATTATTCAATCAGGTAACTCTACACGTACAGCTAGTTCATTTACACCTATTGCATTCTCTGGATGGAATGACCAGGCTAATCCTAAATTAACTATTAATGCATCTAATATAACAATACCTATTGGTATTGGCTTAACAGCAACAAATAATTCAAATACAATTGGTCCACTTATTACAAGTGGTGAAAATATTGGAGTAGGTTCAACATCTCCAAGTGCTTCTCTTGAAATTACGACAACAAATACATTTGGACAATTATATCTAGGTAACGCTTTACAAAATAAAAAACTAGTTTTATTTACAGTTTTAAATAATGAACACCAGTTTTATGGGCTTGGTATTAATTCAAGTACATTACGTTATCAAGTTGATAAGACTAGTGCAAATCATGTCTTTTATGCAGGTACAGCCACAACTACTTCAAGTGAACTTGTGCGTATTACTGGTCTTGGTAATGTTGTTATCGCCGGTAGCACATCAACAACTGCTGTTAGCGCTGCAAACTTTTATGGAACTGACATGACTATATCTACTCTTAATGCATCTGTTGGTGTAACTGCAGGTGATATCAATTTTACAGGTAGTTTATATAAAAATGGTACATTATATGTGAACTCACAGTGGAACGGAACAACTGGAAATATAGTTTATTATGGTACAACAGGTAGTGGTTATCTAGTTGGTATTGGGACAAGTAATCCGACATTTAATCTTGATGTCGTAGGTACTACGAGAATTACAACAAGTATTACAACTGGTGCACTATTTAGTACAAATCAAACAACTACAAATTCTAGAATTACTAATTTAAGCGCTGGTACATTAAATACTGGAAACTTAACAACTGGTAATATCAACTTTACAGGTATATTATCTCAAAATGGTACACCCTATATTGGAAGTCAATGGTCTGGTACAACTGGGGCATTGCTTTATTATGGTTCAACTGGAAACATTAATGTTGGTATTGGTACAACAAATCCTTCAAGTACATTAGATGTAAATGGCACACTAAGAACACAAAATTTAATTGTTTTAGGAACTAGTGGTTCTATCAACTCTACATCTGGACAATGTGTATTTAATAGTTTGTCACTAACAACTACAGAAAATGTTAGTTCATTCACACAAGGTGGTTGTTTAACAGTTGCCGGTGGTCTCGCTGTAGGAAAAAGTATAGCAATTGGACAATCTATTAGTTTAGGAGGTATTTCAAATGATATTGTAGGTACATTTACAGCTAGTAATAATGTTTCTACGTCTACAGCTATAACCAGTTTAATATTCCCAACGGCCAATATTCGGTCCTTTAGTATTAATGTTCAAATTCAACTTTTAGCTGGTACAGGTAATTTATATGCTTACTACACTATCGATGGTATTCAAAATACATCTGGTTGGGCTATTGATGATACGTTTATTGGTGATAATACAGGTATTAGCTTTAGTATTGATAACACTGGTCAAATTTATTATACATCTAGTAATATAGTAAATTGGATTAGTTGTACATTAAGTTATAAAGCAACAAGTTATTCTATCTCTGGTAACTACATTCAACCGGCTCCAGCAACATCTGGTAACTTTTTAGTTACTCAAAATCTTACAGTTCAAGGTACAACAGAATCTAACTCTACCAGTAATGGTAGTATTGTTGCAGCTGGTGGTATAGGTATAGGTAAAAATGTTAACGTAGGAGGCATGATAACTGTAGAAAAAGACCTTGTTGTTAAAGGAAACATATATGGAATCCCACAAATAGCTATTATCGAAGAACAATTATCAAATGGAACATCATCTGTATATTCTACAGTTGGTTCTTATGTAACTAGAGTTTTAAATACAGTCGTTAGTAATACAGTAACAGGATTAAGTCTAAATTCAAATCAAATCACTTTACTATCTGGAACATACAGGTTGGATGTTTTAGCACCTGGATATGACTGTGCTAGAACAAAGGCAAGATTGCGTAATATAACAGACTCATCTACTATAGCTCTTGGAACAAATGGATACGTAGGCACTAGTACAGCATCAACATATTCACATATAAATAATATATTTACAATATCATCAACAAAAGTTATAGAAGTTCAACAATATTTCCAATTAAATGCGTCTAATCAAAATGGCGGTATGGCTACATCTTCTGGTGATGTTGAAGTATATGCTCGTATTATAATTACAAAATTACTATAAAACTTTATACATACTATCTATTATACAGTATTATATACCTGCTGGATACTCTTGCTTAGATTTACATAATATTAATCATTATCAATTTTAGTAATTTTATAATACTTTTCTAACATTTTTATTTCTATACTTATATTAATAAGTATAGATGTCTCAGTCTAAAAATACAACCCATGTTTTCGGCGCTATTGATGTCCTTAATTACACTGACCTTAATAATACTCGTATGACAGGACTAGCATCACCTATCTTAGATAATGATGCAGCAAATAAAGAATACGTTGACAACAAGGTTGTAGCAAGTAATTTAACTGGAGGTGTAGGTATTACTGTCGACACCTCCAATAATACCATTAATTCTAATCCTAATGCCACACATATCGTAGGACTTGGTAATATTCAAACTGGTACATGGACAGCTAATACTATTCAAATTCCTTATGGAGGTACCGGTCAATCTGTATTTACCGTTAATAAACTTATTTATTACAATAGCGCTAATAAATTATCATCTATTCCCGAATTTAGTTATGATTCTAATACATTTAACTCTACATTACCATTTGTAATGTCAAATACAACAGATACTGTTAATAGTTTATCCTCTTTAGGAAGTTTAATCGTTAATGGTGGTGTTAATATTGGTAAAAGCCTATATGTAAATGGAAGCGCGATATTTAATGCAGATATAACTGTAGGAAATATTACTATTAACGGTGGTATTACCTTAAACGCTGTGTCTGCTAATAATGCAGTGTATCAAAGTATTACTACTAGTAATTTGCTTACTACTTATCTAACATCTGATTCTACTAATTCTCTTAATTTACATTCCACTAACAACACTTTTACAAATATTCTGGTCACGTCAAATACTGTAATAAATTCACGTGTTACAGGTACCTTAAATGTACCATCTTTAGGTATTTTTGGATCAATTAATAGTTCCATGATTTCATCAGGAAGTATTATTGGTTTAGCAAGTTATATTACAAACTCTAGTTCTGCTAATATAACTACCACAAATTTAAGAAGTACAAATGCTACTATTAGTAATATAAGTTCAACATCTAATACCATGCAAAATTTAGTCATTCCAACATTACTCAACTCTGTAAACTCTAACTTGACTACTTTAACAAATACAAATGGTACACTAAGAAATATCACTAATACAAATTTGATTAGTTCTAATTCTACAGTAGCAAATATTATTAATACAAATATAACAAGTACTGCAGCATACATTAACACTATTAGTGCTGGAAATATTCAAGCAAGTGGAACCATAACTATAACTAATGCTACAGCATCTAATATAAATACAACCAATATTAGTTCTACAAATACAGTGTTTACATCTACAAGTATTAATAATCTTATAGTCGCTGGTACTAGTAACATGACAACACTCAATTTAACAACGATTACTACATCAAATATTTACTTGAATAATCTATTTACATCTATTTTTAATAATCAAAACTCAACAACTATCGGTACACTAAATGTCAATGGTTTATCTATTTTCTCTACAACTAATAGTAATAATACTTCAACTGGAACTTTATATAGTAATATATCAGTAAATACAACAAGTTCTATTGGTACATTAAATGTATCTAATATCTATACTAATAATTTATATGCTAGTACTCTTGTTAATAGTCCTGATGTTTTGACTACTAATATTACCACATCTCATTTACGTTCCAGTGGTATTTCTATTCAGGGTACTGTACTTTCAACTAACTTGAGCACTGGTACAATTAATGTAAGTTCTATTATTAATACACAAAATTTTAATGCAAGTAATTCTACTATTTCTAATATATTAACTACTAATGCTACAACAACTAATTTAAGAATTACTCTTTCTAGTGCAGGTAATAGTTATATTGTTAATTCAACAACATCAAATGCATTTATCCTTAATTCTAATGTAACAAATGAAACAATTTCAACTGCATTAATTACTAAGAATGCAATAATTGTAGCCAATTACCAAGGAACACCATTAACTACAGCTGGGTCCTTCTTTACTATTTATCCTAGCACATTTATTAATAATGCTACAGCATCTGGCGGGTCAATTAACAATTGGTATGCTAATTATATTGGCGCATCTACATTGTCTGCTATTAATACAGGTATAACAACAAGTAGAGTTGCTAATTTTTATGTTAAATCTAATGTTGTTGTTGGTGGTAATCAAACTATCACTTATAATTCAGCAATGACTATTGGTTATGTAACTAATACAACAGGTGGTAATATGAATAACCAATTAAGTTTTGAAAGATCAGATGGTAACCCCTTAGGAGCAATTTATACAGAAAGTGCAACTAACAGATTAGTATTTATGAATGGTAGTTTATCTGGCGGTGGGGGTATTGGTATTTATACTATTAAAGATACACCGGTAATTTATAGTAATATTCCTAGTTCTACAAATATTACACCAACATCTTATATTCAATTATTAAATACAACTAGTACATTCTATTCAACTATAGATTCGGATTCAATTACTAGTGGTTCTCTTGTTTTACAAGGCGGTTTAGCTGTAGCTAAAAATATTACAGCTAATACTATCAAAACATCACTTCTTATTGCTGATAATATTTCTAGTGGCGGAATTATACTTTCAGGTAACTCAACAATTGGAAATTTACATATTGATGGTAATGTCACTATTACGAATGGTACATTTGTCTCTACAAATATTACTACTATAACCTTGAACGCTTCAACTGGAATTACATCTGCGAGTGCTCAAATAACTAACCTTAATGCAACAACAATTACATCTACTAATGCTCAAATAACTAACCTTAATGCAACAACAATTACATTAGCATCTCTTAACTTGTCTACAGGAATTACATCTGCGAGTGCTCAAATCACTAACCTTAATGCAACAACAATTACATCTACTAATGCTCAAATAACTAACCTTAATGCAACAACAATTACATTAGCATCTCTTAACTTGTCTACAGGAATTACATCTGCGAGTGCTCAAATCACTAACCTTAATGCAACAACAATTACATCTACTAATGCTCAAATAACTAACCTTAATGCAACAACAATTACATTAGCATCTCTTAACTTGTCTACAGGAATTACATCTGCGAGTGCTCAAATCACTAACCTTAATGCAACTGGTATTACTGCAGTATCTCTTAACTTGTCTACAGGAATTACATCCGCGAGTGCTCAAATAACTAATCTTAATGCAACAACGATTACATCTGCGAGTGCTCAAATAACTAATCTTA